>VFQT010001445.1_pt1 | contig 28505 bp, 29 predicted proteins | sample 3512381 | NCBI WGS metagenome assembly VFQT01 (sample SAMN10412376, study PRJNA504923) | tailings metagenome | isolation source: Relicate 2 Philex TSF3 active mining site | place: Philippines: Tuba, Benguet | collected 2017-08-29
ATTCAGTTTATTGGTCAACGGGTGGACTGGCAGAGTCTGAGTACGAAAAGGCAAATCAACTTTGGAGTCTTTTCAGATTTATTGTTTCACTAATTCACAATCATCCTAAATACAAAGAACTCCCTGAACCAGGGATATTCTGTGCATAAAGTTCTGTCAAAAGATTGAATTGCATGTAAAATTTACTCAGTATGGGTGTAGTCTTGGTAATAGGCTTTGTGTCTTGCATTCATCGGGGTTGCCTAACAAGGCGTGCACCTGACGCTGGGGATTCTGCGGTCATCCCAAGCAGTTTTCTACGCCTTATCATTTTTCTGGCTGGACGGCTTCGCCGTCCCCGCCCCAGCGCAGGTATCCCGTGAAGATCACACGGGACGAGCCGCAAACCGTTAGGCGCTAAGCAAATTTCATATCCCTCATTTTATTAATATTTTCAAAAGGAGATTGTATGATTTACAAAAAGTTTATCAACACTTATGTTGTAGTCCTGCTAATTTTAGGCTTACCTTTACTCCTTGTTCCCAATCTTACGTTGAAACTTTTTGGAGCTGACCTTAATCCCGCAGGAGCTTCCATGTCTGCCTTTTATGGGTCATCCATGTTGGGAGTAGCTTGGATGATGTGGAAGGCGAAAAAGGCTGAACAATCCGAAATACTGGAAGGTTTAATGCAGGGAAACCTTATTATTTTTGCTCTTTCCTTTATTCTTTCCATTATTGGTCAAATTCAATCCATCTATAATCCACTCGGATTAACTGTAACGGGGTTGAGTATTTTCTTCTCTGCATGGTATGGATACATTCGATACACCGAAGGAAAGATACCGTAAGGAATATTTGATTGACGATGACACTTCAAAAAGCAAAACATATATAACAAGGTGTAAAATTTTGGATGTAAAGCAGGTGTAGTTTCTAATAGCCAGTGAGTCTTCAAGTTCTGCCGCGCCTAACAAAGCGTCCCGATAGTGATGGGATGATATGCACCTGACGCTGGGGATTCTGCGGCAATCTCAAGCAGTTTCCTACCCCTTAGCTTTTTTCTGGCTGGACGGCTTCGCCGTCCCCGCCCCAGCGCAGGTAACGTGTAAGGAAAAGAAATCCGCATCATTTTGGAGAATATTTTGGAAATCCTAACCACTTTAATCTCTCTCGTCGATTTTTATGGAAAGGTGAGCGCTCTTATGAAAGGCGATGGTTCTTCAAAGCAATTAGAACGCATTGCAAACAGTATAGAGCGCCTTTCCGACAAAATCTATTATGCGCCAAATATTCAGATTGTTCAAAACATCCATCAGTCAAGTGGCAACTCTTTAAATCTTCGTGAAGTCAGACAATCTCTTGAACCTGTACAAAGAGCAATAGGGACAAGCATTGTGTCTTCCGCTATGATAGTAACTCCACAAAAAATGCAAACAGTTTTTAAGGGGAATCCATGGGAGGTACTAGACTTAATTAGACCCTTATCCAACGCTGTACCTCACAACAACCCTGATATGGTTCCAATATTGTTTGAATATAAACAAGAAAGATTTATTGGTTGGCAAATGCGGGGAGTTCTTCCGTCAATGTTCGACTGTCGGTATGAAGATATTTGGAAACCTGATTTACTTGCCAGCGAATTTTATACCTCAGATGTTAAAAGCGAATCAAGCATCCACGACCCTGTTTCTAAGAATTTCGGAAACATAAATGTTATAAATGCTACAGTAACTGACTTAAAATTTTTCAGCGGTCATCATTCTCAACCTCTTACCAAACGCTCTTATAAAAGCAAATTCACAAAACAGACCACTGATTATGTAAGTCTTGAACTTAATCTTAAGTTTCCCAAAACAGGAAAAAGATCGGATTATAAACTTCGCTCAATTTGTTATATGTCTGATGGAAGTATTTTTTCAGACCTGTATTCTGAAACTTATGTAGAGTCTGGTTGGGATAATTCACAAGTAGCATTTAGTTTTGGTTGGAGCGACCCAGGGCGATGGGCAAGTGATACTTATACAGTTGTTATCTACTATGAAAATATTGAGATTGCGCGGAAATCATTTGAAATCGAGAAGTAGAATCCTAGAAACAATATTTCATATAAACATGATTGCACCCACAAACCGTGCATCTGACGCTTAAGCTTCTGGGCACATTCCAAGCAATATTCTACGCCTTATCCTTTTTCTAGCTGGACGGCTTCTCCATCCCCGCCCCAGCGCTGGTAACTCAAACCGTTGGGCAGTTCCTTCATTAAGCCCTGAATATTATGGCTTGATGTATAGGAAAGAAGCAAAATAATGAAACAAACCTGGAGAATAATCATAGTTTCTTTACTCATTGTTACTTCCAGCACTCGATGTTCAACGATGGATGGAGCGGAAGCAACAGCCAAAAATAACTTTACAGAGTGGGCAGTGAATATTAGAGTTCCGTATCGGAATGAAAATTTTCAAACAATCAAATCAGACGGTACTCTTTCGACAGTGCTTATTACTGTTGATCTTAAGATAAATGGGCAATGGAAAGAAAAACAAACAGAAATCCAATGCGAAATAGTGAACGATGATTGGCAATGTGATCGTGCGATGCAATTCAAATAAGGCTGTTTATTAGTCAAATTGTGATTCTTACTTTCAAGGCAAGCAACACTAGTCATACGTTACCCGAACACTGGGAAGCAGATAAAATCAGGGATAGTCTTTTACTGCTGGTTAGTTTACTGTTGCACAATGAATTTTCAATCGATTTAACCGAGTAACTATTAATGCAAGTACTTAGTTGAGCATTTCGTTCTCGCCAACGAACACTTGATTAATTTAATAAAAAGACTTACTCTTATTGTAGAAACCAGTTTGTATTTTCAAAAAGTTTTTTTCTGGCTTCGAGTGTTTCCTGCTCTCAAACCAAATCTACACCTAGCAATATGTGGGTTTCTCTGTTGCTCCGCTCGGGTGGAGATTCAATTGGTTTGGCGACTTTTTGCAGGAAATGAAAAGATCGAAACATGAACAATAAGAAAAGAATTCAAATCCTTTGCTGGATTGGTATAGTAATTTTCTTTCTGGCTGCCTGCAGTAGCCCTACCATTACAAAAGTTCCACAGGCAGCGACGACCATTCCCACGGTCACTCCCCAACTAAATTCTTACCCCCTCTCGGAGTTTGGTCCCTATCACGTTGGAATGCGATCAATTATGGTCAAGGATCCGAGCCGCGGCAATCGCCGAGTTCCTATCAATGTGTGGTATCCGGCACTGGAAGTCCAAGGCTCAACGAATAGTGTTCCCATCCGCGACGCCGACCCGGATTTCAACGGAGCACCCTACCCACTGATCCTTTCTTCAACCAAGGTGGCAAGGATCTTCGCTCCATACTTAGTCAGCCACGGTTTCACCTGGGCAAGTGTAGAGGGACTCGACACCTACTCCTCTTTCTCTGTAGGGGCGATCGACCAACCCTTGGATATTCTGTTCGCCCTGGACCAGGTTGCAGCAAACCCACCTGAGGGATTTGAAGGAATGATCGACTCAGATAACTCCGGGACCATTGGCTACTCCTTCGACGGTTTCAACTCCTTGGTAATGAGTGGAGCCCGGATCGATCCTCAATACTACCTTTCACAATGCCCAAATCCAGACGCCACGACAAAGTCCATTCTGGGAGGCCTATCTGCATACGGCTGCACTCCCTCGCTCAAATGGGATGAATTCACCGCTCAATTGGATGAATCCATCACCTCCAGCCAAGACGGACTATGGCAACCATTGACTGATCCTAGGATCCGAGCTGTGATGCCAATGGCTGGCGAGGGCTGGTGGTTGTTTGGTGAAAGAGGGCTGGCTGCTGTTGACCGTCCTGTCATGATCATAGTTGGAACGAACGATGAGCTCTATAAAGAAAATGTTCTAATCTATGAACACCTGGGAACATCCGATAAACAGTTGATTTCGTTTATCGGGCTAGGTCATATGATGGTGTACGACCAAGAGATGACAGCCCGCATGGCGCACTTCGCAATAGCTTTCTTCAGGTACCACCTCCAAGGCAGCCAAGACATGGCTAAATATTTCTCCAAGGATTTCGTTGCACAGCACAATGACCTCTTCTGGGGTGTGTACTCCGGCGAATGATGAAAGTGGTTCAAAGTCTAATACTTACATTCTGTGATCGTGATTCGACACCAGTATATCTGGCATCCACGAACCCAAGGAATAAACCGCTTTATAAGTGACATGGATTTGAATTGATTGGTAATATTCAGGCAGGAGACTCATCGCCCATTTTTCCAATGTTGCGAAAACCTCTGTAATTGAGACACCAAGACATTACCGGTTTGTGGTTACACATCAACTGACCGACGAACATAGCACAGGCAATTCAAATCGATAAACTGCTTCAGCAGATGCAGAGGCAAACTTATTCTATCTTGACGAGAAAGAACACATGTTCTAAAATCTCATCAAGGAGATTACTTATGAAAAAAACAGCCATTTCATCTAAAGATAAAACTTCTCAAAATAACACCTCGGTTAAAGATTATATTGCTTCGTTAGAAGATGAACAATCTATAGCAGATTGCCATGCACTTATTAAGATGATGAAACGGATAAGCGGGCACGAGCCAAAGATGTGGAATGTAGGTACCATTGGGTTTGGTTCCTATCATTACAAATACGAAAGCGGACGCGAAGGCGACAGTCAAACTATTGGCTTTTATCCGAGAAAAGGTAAGATCACTGTTTATCTTATGGACGGCACTTCACGTTACTCTGAATTATTGGCACAATTAGGCAAACATTCGACCAGTAGAGTTTGTGTGTATATTAAACGGCTCAGCGATATAGAGTTACCCATCCTTGAACAAATCGTACAACAATCTTATACATACGTACAATCCCAAGATGGACATATGCACCGAGCTTTAGAGTAAGTGGTTAGGCACTCTTTCTCACTATCGAATAGCACCTGCGTCAAAGACAATGTTTTTCCGGAGGAAACCATCCAGCAACTCCAGATATCGCAGTCAACTTGGATCGATTGATTGACGTTTTTCGCAAGGAAATATTAATTCACAGGAGAATCGATATGAACAACAAACCGAATGATCGGATTTATGGGATGAAATTCGCAAATGTTTATCCACTCTATGTTCAAAAAGCAGAACGTAAAAATCGTACAAGAGAAGAAGTTGACCAAATCATATTCTGGTTGACCGGCTATAACCAGGCAGGGCTAAAACAGCAAATCGAACAGGAGAATGATTTTGAAACATTTTTTGCCCAAGCCCCTGCTTTTAATCCAAAATGCTCACTCATTAAGGGAATAATTTGTGGTGTTCGTGTGGAAGAAATCGAAGATCCACTTATGCAAAAAATCCGTTATTTAGATAAATTGATTGATGAACTCGCGAAAGGAAAAGCGATGGAAAAGATTCTGCGATAGTATTTTTACTAATAAACCAGGTTAGGTGTTCTGGTCTTCTAAATTAGCACAGAAATTTTGAAATTCAAAAAAACAACGAAACAAGAATGAGAATAAAAAGATGATACGAGAGTTTCAACAAGGCGATATTCAGAAATGTGTTCAATTGCTAATAGCTGCCTATAAAGGAGAACCATGGAATTGTCAGTGGACAAGCGAGACAGCAACCCGTTACTTAAGTGAATTTGTTTCAAATGATAATTTTGTAGGGTTTGTCATCTACAAAAGCGATACCATGATTGGAGCAATGTTTTCGCATCGTAAAACATGGTGGACCAATGATGAGCTTTTTGTAGACGAGGTATTTATTGATCCTGATTTCCAAAGGCAAGGCTATGGAGAAAACCTATTAAGCCATGCTGAAAATTATGTAAGATCAAAAAAACTTGCCGGTTTAACTTTATTAACCAATAAATATTTCCCTGCAAAAGGGTTTTACGAGAAGTACGGGTACACACAGGCTGAACACGTCATCTTTATGTATAAAGAATTATGATTTATATCTATCTGCAATGGTGATGACAGTGTACCGATAAGGGTTAAGGAGGGCAACTCTTATCGGCACACAACAGCCAAACAAATATTTACTCAGGCAGGTTTGGGGAAGATTACCTGACTGGAAATTAGGTTATAAGACTTTATTTCACCATGGGGAAAATGTTACAATCCATTATGCTCAACAAACTACCATCAGCCATCGTCATTTTTATCTGCCTGGCACTTTCTGCCTGCAGTTCAAGACCAGATACGCTCCCCACCCCTTTACCAAGTTATACACCTCGCAGTACTGCTACTTTCCCTGTGACAGAAACCGCTGTGCCTACACTCACCCCAGAGAAATTAGAAACTCCGACCATCATCCCGACAGCGACCCCTCTGCCGGTTTGCAGCTCGAACGAGGTCGTCGAAAGCCCATCAAACGGTTCATTGCCTAGTTATGTGGATTTATTAAAGGTTTCTACGAAATTAAGTGGCAGCAATCTTTCTGTCACATTCACGATGAACTGGCTGCCCGACCAGATCATGATCGATCGGAATATTCTTCCATATGGAGCGACTGAGATCGCCTGGGGTGTCGCAATAGATTCGGACAATGATCCCAATACCGGGTCAGCGATCCCTCACACAAATTCGGGCTATGGATACGAGTATATTCTTCAAGCAGTCAATTTTAAAGAAGGGGATGAGTTACAAGGTGATATTCAAACCTTATTCAGCGATAAAACCAACGTGTGGGAAATGTTTCCAGATGGCAGCAATACGATCCAAACACCTGGAAAGATCAAAGTGGATACAGCCACAGCGTCACTGACCTTGAGCGGGAATATCAAGGGCATTACGAAAAATTCTTATTTACATTTCTTTGCAGTGTACTTTCCTACCGCCTCCCAGCAAATGACAGATGAACTTTGTAAAAGGTAATCCTTGAATAGGATATTTATGACCAACAACTCCATACAACTCACTATTGGGGATTATTCAGGGTTTTACAGGCTGGTCTGTATTTGAAAAATAAGAAAAAAGAGCACCTTGAAATAAAGTTGAATACGATACAATTGCGCCTAATTTATGAAGCCACGCATTTTAGCGATACTCAATATTCGTCCCGGCGAAGAACGTAACGTCTTTCTAATGCTCGCCCAGTATTTTTTCATGGGTGCAGCAATGCTCTTTGTACAATCGGCATCTCTGGCATTGTTCTTCACTGCCTGGGATGCAACCGCAATGCCTTACATCTACCTTGGCATTGCGATCATCGTATCTTCCATCACAGCCATCTTCCTAAAAATTTCAGCGCGCACATCCCTGGCGCGCTTTTTGATTCTGAGCGTGCTCTTCGTACTCCTTGGCAGTATCGCCCTCCGCGTTGGGCTTGCATTCACCAACTCCAAATGGTTGCTGCTTGCTTTACCGATCTGGTCGCAAACGTTGGTAAACATCACGGTCACAGCCTTTTGGACTCTTGCTGGCAATATCTTTGACGTACGGCAAGGCAAGCGCATCTTCGGCTTGATGAACGCTGGTTCATGGCTGTCCTATGTGGTCATGGGTCCCTTCACCACCCCATTGGTGAATTTGATTGGCACAGAAAATCTTTACCTCGTCATCGCCGCGTGTTTGTTGATCGCATTCTTCCTGCAGCAAGCCATCATCCATGCTAATCCCGGCACACAAACAACTCCCGAACTTGCAGAAGACCAAACACACCAGACCTCCATTCCACAACTCTTTCGCATTCGATATATCGCCCTCATCTTCGCACTCATCACGATCTGGCGGGTTTCCTATTTCATCCTCGACAATATCTTCTACGACCGTGCCGCTCTGCAATATCCCTCAGCGGATGAAATGGCTGGATTCATCGGTGGATTCTTTGCACTCGTCGGCTTGCTTGGCTTCATTACAGATATGTTCCTGACGGGACGCATCATTTCTCGTTTCGGATTGCGTGCTGGTCTCTTAGCCACCCCCACCCTGACGCTTCTCTGTATGGCAGCATTGGCTGCCACTGGCATACTCAACCCACAAATGACATCAGTTCTCTTCTGGTTGGCTGTTGCTGGGAAGTTCACGAACGAAGGACTGGGCTTTTCGCTCGACCAAACCGCAGATAATTTGCTTTACCAACCCATCCACGAACGGATCCGCGCCCGTGCACAGACCGTTACCGAGGGTATCATCCAGCCGCTGGCAATTGGGCTGGCAGGCGGATTGCTCCTGCTATTCAACACCACGCTCAAATTCAACGCGATTCAACTTACCTATATTTATCTCGTCTCTGCAGTGATCTGGATCATCCTTTGCATGGCATTGATCCGTGCCTACCCCATCGCGTTGACAGAAGCCCTGCACAAACGGCGGTTCGGCGACAAAGGCATTCCATTGAACGATGCAGGCAGTATCCAAGTCGTACGCAATGCTTTAAGAAGTACTCATGTCACCGAAGTCTTATACGCTCTCGACCTGTTGGAAAAAAGCGAAAGCGCCACATTTATTGATGACCTTGCAGAACAAGTCCGCTCGCCGTTGCCGGAAGTACGCAGAGATGTCATCAACCGCATTGAACGTCTGAAACTTTCCATGCTCCTACGAGATATTCAAATCCAACTACGCAAAGAAACCGACCCAAGCGTACGTGAAACAGCATCACGCGCGTTGATCGTCCTCGGCGCGGACTCAAGCACAGCACTCAACCTCCTTGCTCAAGAAGATGCTGCCACCCAACGCGGCGCGATGATCGGTGCGTTGAGCATTTCAAATGTATCGACCTCGACCGCCGCACATGAACGCCTTGTAGAATTGGCAAAATCCAATGGAGATCAAAATCGCAAAGATGCGGCGGCTTTGATCATGGAAGCAGCGAACCCCTTTTTATGGGATGTTCTTCTGCCGCTCTTGATGGATGATGACCTGAACGTTAGAAAGTCAGCCCTGCGAGCGGCAGCGAAAATCCAGCACGCAGAAATATATCCATCGGTTATTCAAGCCTTGGGATCACCGCAGACCCGCAGCCTTGCCTTCAATGCTCTGGTGGGAGGCGGCAATGCAGCCCTGCCATCTATTATTGCTGCCTTGAAAGATGCAGCCCTGCACAGACATATTCATTTGCGTCTGATCCGTGCCTGTTCCCACATCAAAGGCGAAGCAGCGATCCAAGTACTCGAAAGTTTGATCCATCACACCAATGTGGGCATCCGCTCGCGGACGTTGACCGCTTTGCACGATTGCAGATACAAACCTGAGGGGGAATCCATTTTACTGGTGAACGAGCAGATCACAGCGGAGTCAAGACGCGCTGCCTGGCTTCTGGGAGCGCTTCATGATCTGGGAAAATCCACAAAAGCCGAAGTCCTTTCGCGTGCGGCGAGTCATGATCTGGATGAAACCATCCAACGGCTTTTTTATCTTTTTGAGTTCGTTTATGAACCGCACCCCATTCAGCGTGCACAAAATGCCATTCAACGCCGCGATGCGAACCGCAGGTCGTATGCCATTGAAGTGCTGGATACAACGCTGAGCAAAAATCATAAGAAGGTGTTCATTCCGCTTTTGGAAGATTTTGCGCCAAAAGAAACGTTGGAAAAAATGGGCAGCGAATACAAGCAGACGTTTCTACCCCCTGCCGGGCGCGTGATGGATATTTTGAACAACCCGCTCGCCAGGGAAAATCCATGGCTGGTAGCAACAGCAATTGAGTTTGCAGATGGAATGGGCATCTCGCTCGACAACCAAGCGATGGACGTATTGGCATCCTCGAACGAGTCTTTACTGAGCCATATGGTGATGCAAAAGAGAAAGGAAAAGACTATGCTTTCAACTGTGGAACGCGTGATCATTTTGAAATCACTAAGCATGTTCGAAAAAACCCCCGATGAAGCTCTCGCTGAACTGGCAGACTTGCTGCACGAATTAATCGTACAGACCGGGGATGAGATCATTCGTGAAGGTGAGATCGGCGACAGTTTGTACATTATTGTCGATGGCAAGGTAGAAGTGGTGGACGATAACCGTGTGTTGAACCAACTTGGTGCACGTGCTGTCTTTGGTGAACTCTCAATGCTGGATTCTTCGCCGCGCACGGCAACCATCCGCGCCATTGAAGAGACTTCGCTGTTGCGCCTCGACCAGACTTCTTTCTATGAGATCATGAGCGATTACGTGGAAGTGGCAATGGGAACGATCCAACTACTCACCCGCAACCTGCGTGCCCGCACCGGTGATGTGATGGAGTTGAGTAGGATGTTGGGGCAGTAGAGCAGTGAATAGTGAGTAGTGACTGGTTAGATGGAGATAAAATGCAAATTCCGCAAAATGGACTTTCGAAACAAGAAATCATGGCGACTTTGCAAGCCTTCAAAGGTAAAGACATGGATTGGAAGGCGGGCAAAGTATTTTGCTACACCTACGACCCCGGCACAAACCCCGCCGAGGTGACGCGTGAAGCCTACATGCAATTCCTGAGCGAGAACGGACTCGACCCGACCGTCTTCCCTTCGCTGCTCAAACTCGAAACCGATGTGGTGCGCATGGTCATCAACCTTTTGCGCGGAGACGCAAACGCAGTCGGCAACCTCACATCTGGCGGCACCGAGAGCATTATGCTCGCTGTGAAAACCGCACGCGACATGGCTCGCTTCACCAAGCCGCACATCAAAGAACCTGAGATGATCGTACCCAAGACCGCGCACGCCGCCTTCCACAAAGCCGCGCATTATCTCAGCGTCAAACCTGTCATCGTGGATATTGACCCGCAGACCTTCCAAGTCCGCGCCGAGGATATGGAAAAAGCCATTACCGAAAACACCATTCTATTGGTGGCATCTGCGCCGAGCTATTCACAAGGTGTCATCGACCCTATCCGTGAGATCGGTAGCATCGCGCAAAAACATAACCTACTCTTCCATGTGGATGCCTGTGTGGGCGGCATTCACCTTTCGTTCATGCGTCAACTTGGTTATGACGTGCCCGACTTCGACTTCACTGTGCCAGGTGTCACCTCCATCTCTACCGACCTGCACAAATATGGCTACGCCGCCAAAGGCTGTTCTGCCATCATGTATCGCAGCAAAGACCTGCGCCGTTTTCAGATATTCGCCTGCACCGACACCACTGGCTACACCCTCATCAACCCCACCATGCTTAGCAGCAAAAGCGGTGGTCCGTTCGCAGGGGCATGGGCAGTGTTAAATTTTCTTGGCCAGGAAGGCTACAAGCGTAACATCCAAACTGTGCAAGATGCCACCCAAAAGATCATCGATGGCATTCAAGCCATTCCCGAACTACGCATCCTTGGCAAGCCCGCCATGAGCCTGCTCTCTTTTGCTTCTGATTCGATCAACGTGTATCAATTGGCAGATGAAATGGCAAAGCGCAGCTGGTTCATACAGGGACAGTTCTCCACGCCTCTCACTCCCCGCAACCTGCATCTCTCCATCAGCTTTGGCAACGCTGGAAACGCAGAGGTCCTCCTGCAAGACCTACGTGAATGTGTGGAACTGGTCAAGGCGAAGCCGCCCATTGATTCAGACGCGATTCGGCAAATGGTGAGTTACGCGCTTCAAGGTCCAGACTCGGAGGCGGCTTTTGGTCAACTCGCCGCTTCCGCCGGGCTGAGCGGGTCCGACCTCCCCAGCGAAATGGCATTTATTAACGAAGTCCTCGATATTTTGCCCGACGAAGTATGTAATGTTTTCCTGATAAACTACTTCAATGAGTTGTATATTTGAGCAGACAATAGACCATGGACAACAGACAATGGAAGATCATCGATGGTCAAGATAAGGAGAATGAAATGGAAAAACCCGCTTTAGAAGCCACACTTGTTCAGGAGTTTGTGGGCAATGCCCATGGCAATTATGCGCGTGTGAAAGAATTGCTTGAACAGGAACCCGCCCTCATCAACGCAACATGGGATTGGGGCGGCGGCGATTTTGAAACCGCGCTCGGTGCAGCCGCCCATATGGGCAACAAGCAGATCGCTAATTACCTGCTAGAACACGGCGCCCGGCTCGACATATTTGCTGCCGCCATGCTTGGCAAATTAGAAGTTGTAAAAGCCGCGCTCGAAGCCTACCCAGAAATGGTCAACACGCCGGGTCCGCATGGCATTCCGCTCATCACACATGCAGAAGCTGGCGGCGACGATGCCAAGTCGGTCTTGGAATATCTAAATTCTTTGGAATAATGATCCTAGTACCGAAGAGTTCTTGGAAGATAAAGTTTTACTTACTATAATTTAGACAATTAAAGAAGGAGAGAGAATTAAAAAGAGAAATCAAGTTACTATTGGATTGATCGCTGCGATCGTACTTCTTGCATGTGCGTGCCCTGTCTCAGGGTTGCCTTTCGGCGGGGAAGAACAACCTACACCCGGATTGCCTTTACTCCCGATTAATACTGAAACTGTCCCAGCCACAGAAGCTGTTGCTCCTACCGCAGAAGCTCAAGCCCCGGTAGGAACTGTGGTCTATAGCGATGATTTCAGTGCCACAAGCGCTGAAATGGAAACCTATACCGGAGATGGCGGCAGCGCTGGAACCGAAAATGGTGTGTATGTCGTTTGGTCAACTGCTGATCTCTGGCAATGGGGTAAATCCAATACGCAGTTCGAGAATACAGTTGTGGAAGCAGATGTGACCATGATCGCTGGTCCTGCCAACAATAATGCCGGCTTTGGTATTGTCTGCCGCCTGAGCACACGGGAGGATGATTCCATTGATGGCTATATGCTCGCTATCAGCGGTGACGGGTATTACACCATCCGCAGCATTGCTTCCAGCAGCATGACAGCATTGGTCGATTGGGAATTTTCAGATGTTATCAATCAGGGCACTAACGCCACGAACCGCCTGCGTGCCACCTGTAATGGAAGCGAGTTGAAACTGGAAGTTAACGGAGAATTGCTCGCCTCTGCAAGCGCCGTAGCAGATGGCTCTCCCTCTGGTTCCATTGCATTTGCCGCGATCTCATTCGAAACAGATCAGCCTTATGCCGAAGCTCACTTTGATAACCTCGTTATCAGTCAACCGTAGATAAGACAAATAAAAAGAGGACGTGTCGATGAGACACGTCCTCTTTTTATTTTCCTGCAGAACGCATTTTTTGACGCAGAAAAGCAGAACCAAAAATCCGGTCAAAAAATCCTTTGTATCCATATTTGTCATACAAGATCATATAATCTGCCGGACCATATTCCTTAGGCGGCAGCATGATGGCAGGATTGGGGTTGATCTCCAGGATGAACAACTCGCCTTTCTCATTCACACGGATATCACAACGACCATAGCCGGAAATTCCCATCGCCTGGAACATGCGCCTGCCTTCATCTTGAAGCTTTCGTCTCAACTCAGGCTCAGTAACTTCCTTGAAATCAAAAGGAATGTTGTAATCCCATTTGATATCGGTATGCCAGAACTCTTCGCCATCAGGGAAGATCAACTCGGCGGGCGGGTACACAAAGGGATTCGCAAGGTCTTCCGGGTTATCCACCACCAACACATTGTATTCCTTGCCAACGATAAACTCCTCCATACGAGCCGCGCCAAATTCCCCGCAAACTCGTTCAACCTGTGTCAACACCTGGGCAAGAGTCTCTGCACGAGACTCTTTGAACATGCCGGTGCTGCCATAGCTTTTTGGATGCTTGACCATGATCGGAAAACGTAAATTCTTGACAAGCTGTTCTGCCTCTGCCACACTGTGAACACGGTAACCTTTTGCGAACCCCACCCCATTCGCATCCGCGATCGCTTGCATTTCCTCACGGGTTGGGTCAAAGCAACGAGAGTCTGCGCCGGTGAATGGCAGGTTTAGAGCTTCCAAGGCATCCACCACCTCATGTGCTTCATACCCGATCTCTTCATCTTCCTCATCTTCGAATTCGTATCCTTCACAGACATTCAAAAAGACATCGAACTCCCCAGAGTCAGCCAAAGTGTGAATCTTCTCCGCAACAGGTGCTGTCAGGGTGACCATCTTCCAGTCATACTCTTTCAAATAAGGGGCAGGGTTAAAATCTTCTATATATTCATCAGATAAAACACAGACACGCATAGGGTCTCCAGGCTTTTACAAGATACGCGAACGACAGCCGCACGAAGGCAGCTGTCTGATTGCTTTTGCGATTATCCACCCATTTCCGATTCAGCAATTGATTTTTTAAGAAAAAAGAGCAAAAGATTCTGCGCTATTTGGTCTCTGTCACTTTGCGGATGCTGCGTGGCTGCTCTGTATTGTATCCCTTTGCAAGGGTCAGATGGTAAGCAAACAACTGTGCAGGCAAAATGCTTACCATCGGAGAAAGCCACTCCGGTGTCTCTGAAGGAATTCTTAAGGGCACCTGCGCCAATGACAAAGCTCTTTTATCATTGGAGATCACCACCAACTCCGCTGCAATGTTCGAGCGTAAACGTTTGAGCATTTCCAGCATCGAGTCAAACACTTTCCCCCTGGCTGCGACTGCAAAAACAGGATATCCGCTCTCGACCATGGCAATGGGACCATGCGCAAAATCAGCCGAAGAATATGGTTCGGCAATAATATAGGTCAACTCCTTCATCTTCAAAGCCCACTCAAAAGCAGTTGCATAATTGAATCCACGCCCCAAAACAACGGTCTGATCTATGTAACGATATCGCTGTGCTGCCTGCGCAATTAAATCATTCTGTTTGAGCGTCTCTTTCATCCAGGCAGGGAGCCTGCTTAACTCGTCCCATTGTTTTTGATTCCCGCTCAACGCCGCAAACAACATCGCCACAGATACCAATTCGCCAGTATATGTTTTCGTCGCTGCAACAGCTTTCTCTGGTCCGGCACGCACATCGAGAGCGAAGTCAGAAGTCTGTGCCAGCGGAGATTTCAATTCATTCGTGATCGAGATCGTCAAACATCCTTGCCGCTTCCCCTCTTCCAACACGCTCACAATATCCGGCGACTTGCCTGATTGCGACACACCGATCACCAGTGCGTTCTTCAACGTTGGCGGCTTCTTGTAATACGTGAACAATGAAGGTGTCGCCAATGCAAGTGGAAGTCCATTCATCGCGCCGAGCAGATAATTGGCATAACGACCGGCATTATCAGACGTGCCGCGCGCCGCAAGAAATACATAACGGATATCGCGCTTCTGAATTTCAGCCGCGATCTTCTCTACATTCTTTCTTTGGGATGAAATTAAACTCTTGATACGTTCAGGTTGTTCGGATATCTCAGAAAATAACGACATGACAAAACTCCGTGCCTCACTCCATGCCAATCACGACTCGCCCATCACCGGTTTGGGAATTTCTACTTGAATTTCTGTCTGCCAACACAGGTAGGCGAGAATCTTCAAACAATATCGGTATGACTTTGGAGTCGTTTTGCGCATGGTTAAGAAGCCAATTGTCTACACGCAAAGAAACTTTAGAAATATGCAATTCAAATTAAAGTGATAAACAAGGTAATTGTGCAGACTCTCCCATCAAGAGTCAACCCATATTGCTTGACAATTTTTAGGAATTCAAATAAAATAATTTAGGTAAGGCTAAATTGTAACGAACAGGAACCATCATGCCAAAAACGATAACCCGCTCCACACAAGACTATCTCAAGCGCATATACGAACTGACTGAGTGTGGACTCCCCGCCAGCACCAACGACCTTGCGCGTGAGTTGGATATCAAACCCGCTTCCGTGACGGGCATGATCCAAAAACTTGCTGCAGAAAAACCTGCACTTGTGGAGTATCACAAACATCAAGGCGCCACCCTCACCCCCACCGGCAAACGTGTCGCGCTTGAGGTCATTCGCCATCATCGTCTGCTTGAAACATGGCTGGTACAAACCCTTGGCTATTCATGGGATGAAGTGCATGAAGAAGCGGAACGATTGGAACATGTCATCTCGGAAGATTTTGAGCGACGCATCGCCGCCGCACTAGGCAACCCCACTCGTGATCCGCATGGCGAGCTGATTCCCACCGAAGATCTGAAAATGCCAGTAGATGACACGACACCGCTTTCGTCCCTGCGCCCAAACCAAATCGCGAAGATACTACGCGTCAGTGCCCAAGACCCAGAGTTACTTCGACACCTCGACAGTTTGGGACTCACCCCAGGCATTCAGATCGAGGTCACCGAGTATTCCTCGTTCGACAATAACTTGACAATCAAGGTCGGGAAAACGTCCAACGTGCTCGGTTTGAACGTCACGACCAAGATATTTGTAGAGGTGCAATAGAACTATGGTTGAGCAGTCAGTTTTGTTCCCATCTCAACCAGCAGTCAGCCTGGTAGAAATTCTTATTGTGCTGACGATTGCATGTCTGGCATATTTTGTCGTATTCAATAACTTTGAAAAACATCTACCCATCAAACGAAGGGTGATCAAACTTCTTGTTGTTGTGGGCATATTGGCGATTATCGGAACTATATTCAGCAGATAGGCTTTCTGGGGGGTGATAATGCTCATGACCATAGGGCAGATGTATTTACATGGCTGGTATTTTCCGAAACATGGAATCAACGGTGTGACAGCAGAACCTCATGATAAATATTTAGAAGTAATCGCGAAAATGAAAGGCAATTCAACATGAATGAAACAATTTTTAGAATTCTCTCCGCCATCATCCTGTTCTCAGGAACAGGCATATCCATATATTCCCGCCTCAAAGCAGATCGAGACTCAGGCGAGAGACTTTCTCGCAGCGCAGATGGCACGCCTATGATGTTAGTGATTCGCATATTCGGATTGGTCTTATGGCTCACCCCGTTGGTGTATTTGGTCAACCCTGCATGGATGATCTGGTCCAAACTCGGCGTGCCCGTGTGGGCTCGCTGGCTGGGCGTTGGGATCGGGTTTTTATGTGTGGCAGGTATCTACTGGCTGTTCAGCAGCATCGGCACCGGCATCACACCTGTCAGCGCAACTCGCAAAGAGCACAAACTCTCCACACATGGAATTTATCGCTGGATACGTCATCCGCTTTACACCGTCGGATCCTCTTTTTATATCTCCTTTAGTTTGATGGCAGATAACTGGTTCATCATTTTTATGGGTGTTCTGACATTCATCGTGATGGCGATCCGTACGCCAAAAGAGGAAGCCAATCTCATTGCAAAGTTCGGCGATGAGTATCGTGAGTATATGAAGCGCACAGGTAAGTTCCTGCCAAAATTTTTCTAATCAAAAGAGTGACATTCACTTTGCCCATTCCGCTTCACTACGGGATGCTTGGAAAAAATGAGTGTCGCCTATGCGAGAAAACTATGTTCCTCGAAATCTTTTTCAAGATCACATTCTTTATCATCTTCTTCAGTTTTGCGTATGTGATGACTGCCTACACCCGAAAAGCAAAGGCTCGCAAGGAAGATAAAGCCACTCGCATCAGAATGCATAATGAGAGTGAAGTTCCGCTTTTATTGAAATTGCGCACCATTTTCGGTGTTCCCTTTTACCTTGGTGTGCTAGTATGGACATTCTTCCCCTCATTTATAAAATGGGCATCCATCCCCTTCCCCATTTGGGTGCGCTGGGCAGGGTTGATTTTGGGACTCCTTGCCCTCCTTCTGAACGCCTGGAGTCACAAAACGCTCGGACAAAAACTCGGCGAAGACTTTGACCCTGCACTGCGGTTATTGAAAGTCCCTGCCTTGGTGACAGAAGGTCCTTATGCACGGATGCGACACCCGATCTATCTGGCATTTTTGCTGATGCAGATCGCGGTTCTGCTCTTAACCGCAAATTGGTTCATCGGCTTTTGCGGACTCGCAATCATCATCTCTGTCATCGCAATCCGCGTGCCGGAAGAAGAAAAATTGCTTATCGAGCAATTCGGTGAGCAATATCGAAACTATATGAAAAACTCGGGAAGTTTATTTCCCAAACTCGGATAATCGGAGAGAACTACATGAAGAAATTCTTTTTAACTGTACTAGCCCTATCCCTGCTCATGAGCGCGTGCGCAACAGAGACAGGCAACAATTCAAACGGCAAGCTAAACATTGTCACAACCACCGGCATGATCGCGGATATTACGAAAAATGTCGGTGGTGAATATGTGGAAGTGACCGCCCTGATGGGACCTGGTGTGGACCCACACTTATACAAAGCCAGCGAAGGAGATGTGCGTCGTTTACAGGATGCAAATCTGATCTTTTACAACGGACTTCACCTCGAAGCGCAAATGGGCGAAGTGTTGGAGAAAATGAACGACTTTGGTATCAAAACGGTACCGGTGACGGATAAAATCGATCGCTCCCTTTTGCAAGCACCGCCGCAATTTGCCGGTAATTACGACCCGCATGTATGGTTCGATGTCACCATGTGGATGAAAGCAGTGGAACAGGTGCAGGAAACTCTCATAGAAACTGATCCAAGCCACAAGTCTGAGTATGAAGCGAATGCATCCGCTTATCTTGCCAAATTGGATGAATTACATCAATACGTTTTAGCTCAGGCTCAAACGGTCCCTGCAGATAAACGGATCATCATCACCGCCCACGATGCGTTCAATTATTTCGGTCAGGCATACGGATTTGAAGTGCGTGGACTGCAAGGTATCAGCACTGAAGCGCAGGCAGGCACAGCAGATGTGCAAGACCTTGTGAGCTATATCGTTGAGAAACAGATCCCAGCCATCTTTGTCGAGTCATCGGTACCGCAAAGGAACGTGGAAGCGGTGCAGGCAGCTGTACAAGCTCAAGGTTTCGATGTGCAGATTGGCGGCTCCTTGTTTTCGGATGCGATGGGCAGTGAAGGGACACCCGAAGGAACTTATATCGGCATGGTGCGCCACAATATCGATACCATCGTAAGAGCGTTGAAAGGTGAATAACATGGCAGTCAATGCAATTGATGTAACAGACCTGACCATTGCCTACAAAGACAAACCCGTGTTGTGGGACGTGGACATGGAAGTGCCATCGGGCACGTTGATGGCGATCGTTGGTCCGAACGGCGCCGGCAAAACGACCATGATCAAATCTATTTTGGGGTTGATCAAACCCGCGGCTGGACAAGTGCTTGTTTATGGCAAGCCGTATGCAGAGCAACGGCACCTGGTTGGTTACGTTCCCCAGCGCGGCAGTGTGGATTGGGACTTCCCCACCAGCGTTTTGGATGTAGTGATGATGGGACGCTATGGCGCACTTGGCTGGCTCAAACGACCAGGCGCTTCGGAACGCGTATCCGCATTGGATGCCCTCGATAAAGTTGGGATGAAATCCTTTGCCGAACGGCAGATCAGCCAACTTTCTGGCGGACAGCAACAGAGAGTTTTTCTGGCACGTGCACTCGTACAAGATGCCCAACTCTATTTTATGGACGAACCCTTTCAGGGCGTGGATGCAACTACCGAACGCGCCATCGTAACCTTGCTGCAAGAACTTCGTTCGGCAGGCAAGACGGTCGTTGTTGTTCATCACGACTTGCAGACCGTGCCCGAATACTTCGACTGGGTCACCATGCTCAACGTCCGCCGAATCGCCTGTGGACCGGTGGGCGAAGTCTTCACCGATCAGAATCTGCGCAAGGCATACGGCGGCAAGGTCGCCTTCTTGAGCGCGGACGATGCTGTGAAGAATGGAAAGCATTAGTCTTTGACGAAAGACCAGAGACGATAGACCATGGAAAAATCATCGGTTCATCGTCCACGGTCAATGGTCTCTTCTTATGGATATTTCTCAACTCTTATACGATCTTTTATTTGATTACACCTTGCGAACAGTAGCTCTTGGTTCGGCGATTTTGGGAATCGTCAGCGGTGCGCTTGGGTCATTTGCAGTACTTCGGAAGCAAAGCCTGCTCGGGGATGCGATCTCGCATGCAGCACTGCCCGGCATAGTGATCGCCTTTCTCATTACTCGCAGCCGCGAACCTGCGGTGTTGATGCTTGGCGCTCTGATCGCAGGCTGGTTGGCAACCCTCTTCATGCTCAACATCATCCGCACCACCCGCATCAAGGATGACAGTGCCTTGGGCTTGGTCCTTTCGGTCTTCTTTGGCATGGGGCTCATGCTCCTCACCTTCACCCAAAAATTACCTGATGCCACTCAAGCCGGTTTGGACAAGTTCCTGTTCGGGCAAGCTGCCACCCTCCTTCAAAGCGACGTGATCACGATGGCGATCATTGGCACATTGGCAATTGTCTTGCTGATGACATTTTGGAAAGAATTCAAACTCATCACTTTCGATCCTGAATTTGCAGCAAGCCTTGGCTACCCTGTGCGTTTTCTCGATGTACTTCTGACCACATTATTGGTCATTGCCATCGTGATCGGTTTACAGACCGTGGGCGTGGTGCTCATGTCTGCGATGATCGTAGCGCCTGCCGCTGCAGCCCGTCAGTGGACGGATAAACTCAAGTTCATGGTCATCCTTGGCGGATTATTTGGCGCATTGGCTGGCGTGAGCGGAACGCTCATCAGCGGCTCGGCAGAGAAACTACCTACGGGTCCCGTCATTGTTTTGTGCATGAGCGTGATCGTTATGTTCTCGATGCTGTTCGCCACCAATCGTGGACTGGTTTGGAACTGGTTCCGGAATTTGCATAATCGTCGTTCCTTGCGCGCGCAAGCTGTACTTTCAGACCTCAATACCCTTGCCATGCAGCATCCCAACCAGGAGCGTGGACATTCCTCTGCGGTGCTGCGTTCCATGAGCACAAATCCAGATGGTGTCTCACTGGCGTTGCAACAACTAAAAGAAAAAGGTTTGGCACAAGAACTGGGTAAAGATGCCTGGGCGTTGACCTCAGCTGGGTTGGATGAAGCAGGCAAAACAGAAGAGAAGGAGGCGTAACATGCCTGCACAATTAGAAATCCAGATCATCGCTTCCATCGTCGCTGTAGCCTGTGCATTACCGGGCGTCTTCCTCGTTCTGCGACGCATGGCTATGATGAGTGATGCCATCAGCCATACCGTGCTGCTTGGCATTGTGCTTGCGTTTTTCGCAACGAAGAGCCTCACCTCGCCATTGCTGCTTGTGGGTGCAGCGCTGATGGGAGTGATCACCGTCAGCCTTGTAGAATTGCTTAACCGCTCACAACTTGTGCGCGAAGATGCTGCCATTGGGTTGGTCTTCCCTGCCATCTTCAGCATCGCAGTCATTCTTATCTCGCGCTTTGCCGGGGATGTGCATCTCGATACCGATGCAGTCCTTCTTGGTGAGCTTGCCTTTGCGCCATTCAATCGCATCAAATTGTTCGGGCTCGATTTTGGACCCGAAGCACTTTACACCACCGGCGGTATCCTTGTGCTCAATCTGATCTTCGTGATCGTTTTTTACAAGGAACTTAAACTCGCCACCTTCGACCCCGCCCTTGCCGCTGCGCTTGGCTTTTTACCCACTGTTATTCATTACGCGTTGATGACCCTTGTATCCCTGACGGCGGTTGGATCATTCGATGCTGTTGGCTCAGTGCTCGTAGTTGCTTTCATGATCGCGCCGCCATCCGCGGCATACCTTCTCACAGACCGCTTATCACGGATGCTGATCTATTCAGCGCTTATCGGAGTTTTCTCTGCAGTCAGCGGATACTGGCTCGCCTATCTTTTGGATGCATCCATTGCAGGCTCGATGGCGACGATGACAGGCGCCTCTTTCTTAATCTCATACCTGTTCGCCCCCGAGCGCGGACTCTTAGCCCAAGCCCGTCGCCGCCAAAACCAGCGCATCGAGTTCGCACTCACCATGCTGACAATGCACATTGCCAATCACACCGCTGCACAGGAAGCCGAGATCGAGAATGAAGTCATCCACCTCAACGAACATCTCAAGTGGACTCCGCAATTCGCCATGGAAGTGGTCGGCATCGCCGAACGCAATGGCTTGGTAACACAAAAGAACGGTCTGCTCAGCCTGACAGACAGTGGATTGAAACGAGCAAATCAGGAATTCAATAATTAGCCATGAGACAGTCACCGCAATGTGGCTGTCTCTTTTTATCCCCTCTTTGTCGGATTGTCTCTTCAAAAGAAACCAGCTAAAGTAAACATCAGGAGAATAAAAAAATGAAGAAACTACTCTGGATCGGGCTATTGCTTATTGCCCTAACCACTTCCCTGATCGGCTGTGGACCAGCCACATTGGCATCTGACACGTTCGCAGGCACATGGACCACCAACCTTGGCATGATCAACTTCGTTCAAAATGAAGATCAGCTCATCGGCAACATGGAAGGTTACGGAGGTTATTGGAATGAGACCTTCACCGGAAGCATCAACGAGAATGGCGAAGCCATTTTTCAGACAGAGATACTGGGTGATTTCACTCTCGTCTTAAGCGACGACAACAAATTCAGATCTACATCGTCGGAACTTTCATTCTGCGGTGTTCGCGGCGTGGACATGGAACTTCCTGCAGGCTGCGGTTTCAGCGGTAAATGGATCGTTCCTTCCAAGTCCGTTTTTCTACCGGGCAGCTATATGCTTCTGAAGCAAATTGGAGAAAATGTGACCGGCGAGATCTTCGATGGCAACGACAACCCCTACGAAAGCTTCAACGGCAAAATGGATTGGGGCAAAGGCTGGCGCGCCAATGGCACATACAATGAGCGCGGCGAAATCTCACTATGGATGAACGCGGCTGAGACTGGCTTTCAATTCATGAGCGAAAAAGGAAATATTCAAGAACTTTGCGCCGTTCGCGAAGGCGTTGATAGCGCCTACTTAAGCAGTTTCTACTGCGAACCGTAATTATTTTCGAGCCAAAAGACCCTGTCAAACGTCATATTGACAGGGTCTTTTTTAGGGAGTAATATATGAATAGTTGTTCATATATTCAACAATGAAACTAGCCGAACTCAAAGCCATCAAGTTAGCCGAACTATTCAGCTCCCTCAGCGACGCGAGCCGTATCCGCATCATTGCCCTGCTTATGGACGGCGAAATGAGCGTCCGCGCCCTCGCCGATGGACTCGGTATGACAGAATCCGCTGTCTCGCACCAACTGCGCGGATTGCGCCAAATGCACCTCGTCTACGCCCGGAAATCGGGCAGGCAAGTCTTCTACTCCATTGATGACGACCACGTTGCCCGCCTCTTTACATTGGGATTAGACCATGTTCAACATGGATAAAGAGAACTCCTAATCAAGGAATACAACATGCCAAAAAGAAAAAATACCAATCCCCCTTTTCCCATCTTTCTGTTCATTGGTGGTGGAATTGCACTGCTCGCAGCGGCATTCCTGCTTATCAGCCAGAACAATATAACAGCAACTCCATCATCACCAGAATCGATTGCCGAAGAGATTCCCTATCCTGAAATCGCCCGTGTCTCCCTCGATGAAGCCAAATCTGCTTTGGAAAATGGCACAGCGATCATGGTTGATGTCCGTTCTGCGGATGCGTATGCTGCTCAGCATATTTCAGGTGCCATCAATATTCCAACTGCAGAGATCGAAGCCCGCCTCGCAGAACTTGACCCAAAGGCGTGGATCATCCCCTACTGCACCTGACCGAATGAAGAATCGAGCGCCCGTGCGGCGTCCGTCCTGATCGAAAATGGCTTTACCAACGTTACACCCTTGCTCGGTGGATTCGCAGCCTGGCTTGATGCAGGCTACCCGATCGCACCATAAATAAAGAAAGAAGAAGATGAATAAAAAGTTCAACCTGATCTACTCGCTGCTGATCGCTGCACTTTTCCTTATGGCGTGTCAGGCAGCAGAGCAAGCCCCCCAGATCGGAATTGTCGCCGATATGGGCGGATATCCCTATCGTATTGTGTCGGTCAATGAACTTCAGACCATGCTTGAAAATAAAGACTTTGTGATGCTCAACGCCTACACGCCTTGGGAGAAAGACATCCCCGGCACAGACCTCCGCATCGGCTACGACAAACTTCCAGAAAGCATGGACCAACTCCCGGCGGAGAAAGATGCGAAGATCCTCGTCTATTGCTTAAGCGGCGGCATGTCTAAAAAAGCTGTTGCAACACTTGTCACCAACGGCTACACCAATATCTGGATGTTGGAAGGCGGTCTCACTTCGTGGGAGGCTGCCGGTCTGCCCACTGAAAAATAGAACTCATGCACAACCATTCCCATTCGAATATCGGTGACCTTACAAAGCAAACGACCAAACGCCTGACGCTTTCGTTGATCCTCACGGCGGCATTTGTGGTCATTGAGGTCATTGCAGGTGTCTTTGGTAACAGCCTCGCCCTTCTCACCGACGCGGCGCATAACTTCACAGATGTCATCGCGCTGGGACTCAGTTGGTATGCCCTGCATCTCGCCACGAAACCCGCACATGCTGGCAAGACCTTCGGCTATCATCGTGTTGGGATTCTCGTCGCCCTCATCAATTCCACGACGTTGATCCTGATCGCGTTCGGGATCTTCTTCGAAGCCTATCACCGCTTCTTGATCCCGCCCGAAGTTGACTCGACCCTTCTGATCGGAGTCGGCGCTGTGGCATTTATCATCAATCTCGTCACGGCATTGATGGTCAAAGAAGGCAGCGAGAATGATCTTAACCTGCGCAGTGCCTTCCTTCACTTGATGGGAGATGTCATGTCCACACTTGGGGCAGTGATCGCGGGCATCATCATCGCTTTCACAAATTGGAACTGGCTCGACCCGTTCGTCAGTGTGCTGATTGGTGTGTTCATCCTATACAACGCTTGGTCCATTCTCAAACAGACCATTCACATTCTGCTCGAAAGCACCCCTGAAAACATCAACATGGACAGCATGGTAACAGAACTACGCAGCGTGAATGGCGTGTTAGACGTCCACGACCTGCATGTATGGAGCATCAGCGAGAATTTACGCATGCTCTCCGCCCATGTGGTCATTGACAATGTCTCCATTGGTGAAGGCGTGTCGATTCAGCACAATATCAACGAACTTCTCGCTCACAACTACAACATCCAACATGCAACCCTTCAAATGGAATGTGAAGGCTGCGGCAACGGATTGCTCTACTGCGAGATCCGCGAACATCATCACGAGCACGTGTAGGAACTTAAATGGAACAAATCCAAACCATTGAAATCCCAATCGCAGGCATGGACTGCACCGAATGCACTCAGCACGTGCAGCATGCCATCTCCGGTGTGGACGGCGTAAAGAAGGTGGATGTCTTTCTATCGTCTGAAAAAGCCATCGTGCAGTTGAACCCGTCCGTTGCGAAAATGGACGAAATTCGCACAGCTGTGAAAAACGCAGGCTATTCCGTCTCTTCAAAAGATGACGAAACAAAAACGCCAAACGCTGTACTTGCAGATTTTTCGCGCCGCATGTTCACAGCCTTTGGGCTTGCCTTTGGCGCGGTCATCATTATCGTCGTTCTGGGCGAATGGCTGGGGCTGCTCGAAGGGCTGACCGAACTCATCCCCTTCCCTGTTGGTGTGGGGATTGTTCTTCTAGGCGGCGCGCCTATCTTTCTGAACGTCATCCGCGCGACTCTCAATAAACAGGTCATTGCGCACACGCTCATGAGCATCGGTGCCATTGCCGCACTCCTCGTCGGCGAATGGACCACTGCCATGGTCGTCATCTTCTTCATGCACATTGGCGGCTATACCGAACGTCTCACCGCCGAAGGGGCACGCCGCGCTGTAAAAGATCTCACTGCCATGGCACCGCAAACCGCGCGAATTGAAAAAGACAGCGAAGAGAAAGAAATTCCGATTGCAGATGTTCAACTCAATGACATCGTCATCGTTCGCCCCGGCGAAAAGATTCCTGTGGATGGTGAAGTCATCGCCGGTCACGCGGCAGTGGACCAATCATCAGTGACGGGAGAGGCGATGCCGGTGGAAGCAGGCATCGGGTCGCAGGTGCGAGGCGCGACCATTCTTAAGCAGGGCACGCTCAAAGTGCGCACCCAAGCGGTTGGGGCACAGTCCATGTTCGGGCGTGTCATCAAAATGGTTGAAGAAGCCGAAGCCCACCGTGCCGATGTGCAGCAATTTGCCGATAAATTCAGCGCGTATTATCTGCCGGTCGTGGCTGGCATCGCCGCGCTTACATTTTTATTCACACGCAATCCGCTTTCCACTGCCGCGGTTTTGCTTGTGGCATGTTCATGCACCATCGCTCTTGCCACGCCCATCGCCATGCTCGCGACCATCGGCATGAACGCAAAACACGGCGTACTCATCAAAGGTGGAAAATATATTGAAACCCTCGCACGCGCCGATGTTCTATTGATCGACAAGACCGGGACGTTGACGCTGGGCAAGCCAATCGTGACGGACATTATTGCATTGAACAGCATGGACGAACACACGCTTCTTTCTTACGCCGCATCTGCTGACCGTTACTCCGAGCATCCTCTTGCCGACGCCTTGCGCCGCGCCGCAAGTGAGAGGGGATTACAATTACTTGAACCAAATAATTTTGAATCGTTACCAGGCGTTGGGGTAAAAGCAAATGTAAATGGCATGAAAGTTTTAGTGGGAAAAAATACAACAAATCGAGATTTGCTTCCACCACAAGTGGACGATCTTGAGTGGCAAGGGAAAACAGTTTTTTTCGTTATGATCAATGACTCGCTTGCAGGTTTGATTGCTGCTTCAGACACCATGCGCAGCGAAGTGCCAGACGCCTTACAAAAAGCCATGTTTCTCGGGATCAAGAAAATTGAATTATTGACAGGAGATAATGATATTGTCGCCGCATCAGTTGCCAATTCACTAGGGATCACCTTTCGCGCAGGCTTAATGCCCGAAGATAAGATCCGCATCGTGAGAGAATATCAATCGCAGGGTCACATCGTAGTAATGGCTGGGGATGGCATCAACGATGCGCCTGCATTGGCGCAGGCAAACGTTGGCATCGCCATGAAAGCAGGCACGGATATTGCCATCGAAGCCGCGCACATCACTCTCCTGCGCGAAGATTGGACGTTAATTCCGCAGGTCATCTCAGCTGCCCAGCGCACGATGCGGGTGGTGAAGGGAAATCTTGGTTTCACTGCGGCATATAACATCATCGGTCTGCTGTTGGCAGCTTTTGGTTTCCTCCCACCCATGCTCGCCGCTGCGTTGCAATCCATCCCTGATCTGGGCATTCTCGGAAATTCCGCACGCTTGTTGAAGAACGAAAAATAAACTAACCACAGAGAACACAGAGGTCACAGAGAAAAAACTCTGTGTTCTTTGTGCTCTCCCTGGTGAAATCTTTTAAGAGGACGCTATCCATGTCTCAAGCCGCGAAAGCACAACAACTTTTATCCCTGCACAACAATGGAAAATTGCTCATCCTGCCCAATGTGTGGAATCCCATTGGTGCTCGAATGCTGCAAGCAAAAGGCTACCCTGCTGTAGCCACTGCCAGTGCTGCTATTTCCGAATCACTAGGGTACAGCGACGGCGAACAGCTCAAACTGGACACCATGTTGGATATGGTCACCCGCATCGTCCGCAGCGTGGATCTGCCCGTCACCGCCGATTTTGAAGCGGGCTATGCCGATACTATTGAAGACTTGCAAAAAAATATTTCACGGTTGCTCGACACAGGCGCTGTTGGCATCAACTTTGAAGACAGCTTCGACGACAGTGCCCACCTCCGCCCCATTCCCACACAAGTGGAGCGCATCAAAGCCGTGCGTGAAGTTGCCGAACGGCGCGGCGTTCATCTCGTCATCAATGCCCGTGCAGATAGTTTCTTCGCCGAAGGCTTCTCCTCCAATGAAGAACGTATCGAGGATGTTGTGACCCGTCTCAATGCCTACACCCAGGCAGGCGCAGATTGTGTCTACCCCGTTGGGCGTGGCGACAAAGAGACACTCACCATCTTACGAAAACGCCTCACCGCACCGATCAATGTGCTCGCCACAGCAAAGACCGCCAGTTTGAACGAACTGCAAGCACTCGGCATTAACCGTGTCAGCTTCGGACCTTATATCTTCCGCTCACTACTGGCAAAAATGTCGGCGATGCAAGATGAGATCAAATACATGGGTGATTACGGCATCGTCATGGATGGGGTCTGGTCAGGCGGAGATGTGAAAAAATACTTAGTAGAGGGAAAAGAGTAAACGAAAAGAGACGGCTTGCGCCGTCTCTTTTTTTATTTCACACAATTACGGGTTGGTCTGTTGACCCTGCCAGCCGCCCATCATACCGCGACCGCCACCGTTCATCATGCCGCGACCGTAACCGCCAGCCTGTCCTTGCGGACCAGTGCCATTGCAGTTTCCATTGCCCATGCCACCAGCACCCATATTGTGCGACTTCATCCAATCAGCCTGTTCCTGCGTGATGACATTCGCTGCCACTGCTGCATCCAGAGCCGCGGTGCGAACTTCGGTCATCACTGCGGGGAATTCTTCAGCGGTCACACCAGCCGAGAGGGCAATATCGTACATGCTTTCGCCAGCCGTAAGACGGGTGTTGATGTCATTTACGTTCAGGTCGAGTTTCTTTGCCCATTCGACCACCATAAAGGTGTGCAAAGGACCCTGTCCGTTCATCATGGGACCATGACCCGTATATGGAGGGGTAACATCCTGTGCAAAAACTGCTCCCACCCCTAGTGCCGCCACTCCCAACGCCGCTAAAACCAAAGCTGCGATCAAAATTGTCTTTTTCATTATTATCT
>VFQT010001446.1_pt1 | contig 28477 bp, 17 predicted proteins | sample 3512381 | NCBI WGS metagenome assembly VFQT01 (sample SAMN10412376, study PRJNA504923) | tailings metagenome | isolation source: Relicate 2 Philex TSF3 active mining site | place: Philippines: Tuba, Benguet | collected 2017-08-29
ATCCACCAGCGATAGATCCAACAGATCCAGCGGCGTTGTAAGTGATGGTTCCACCAGTGTTGGCTGCATTTGCAGTCAATAACAATGAACCAGGTATGGTTGTAATCACATTGATTGTGGTGTCAACAGCACCTGCGCTTGGACAACCTAGTGGACTAGCGTAGTTCACAGAAACCTTTCTAGCTCCGGCAGTCAACCACGTAACAACAGCAGAATTGGAAGATGTTGAATTGCCTGTCGCTGTGTAATCGGTTCCATAAGTAAGTGCAGCTCCTGCGCCATCAGTGATGGTCCAAGCATAATTTAAGTTGCCAGATTGCGTCGTATAAGTTACTGGAGTTCCATCGCAAGGTGTTGCAGGAATACTCGAGATAAATGTTGGTGTGGCATCCCCAACAACATTAATCGTAACGTCATCAGACTTCACACAACCTGAAATAGGATTGGTGATGGCTACCGTGTAAGTATTTGCACCAACATTTGGAGTTGACGTCGTTAACTCTGACGTTGCACCAGCAACAGTAGAACCATTGTTAGCCGTCCAAGCGTAGGTGTAGGTTACTGGAGGATTGAATTTCCAGGCTTGGTTACTCCAGTTGGTAGCAGTTGATGCATTGAAGTTTGGAGCAGTAGATCCAATAGATCCAGCAGCATTCTGAACACCTACAGTTTTTGCAGCCGTGGATGATGCGGTTTGAATATGAATCTCTACAACACCAGTAGTTTCAAAAATGTGCGCTTGCGCTTTCACTTGACCATTAGAAGCAAAGCCAGGAGTATCGTATTCAACAACCAACTTACGTGTTGGAGCTGAACCTGCAATCCAATAACGCAAGCTTGATGTTGCCGTATTCAAAATCCAGTCACCAGCACAGACAAAAACGGCATTGGTAGGCTCAAGATTGGTGGGCAATGGATTGGTAAAGCTCAAATCGGTGATAGAACCTTGGTTACCAGGTGTGAATTGCAAGAAACCATTGGTACTGATATTGAATGAGGTGTAATCTGTTCCGAAGAAATTGAAATTGAATCCAATGGGTTGGTTGCTCCAAGCACCATCATCCAACGAAACATTGGATTGAGGCACTGTTGCAACTCCTGCAGTTACCAAAGCAGTTATTCCTGTTGCAGGAGCGGATTCCCAATTGTATCCAGCACTTGAAACACTGAAAGCTCCGGCACTTAGTCCCGCTGCAAGGTTAACAGATGTGTTTGAACAAATATCAGTAGGTGAAGCAGAACCATTAATGGTGGCACTGAATGCAGGGAATGCAAAGTTAACTACTGTAATGTCTGCACTTCCTGCACAACTGGTCGCTGGATCGATGATACTAGCCGTGTAAACAAAGTTGGTAGCATCTACTACTGCTGGTATCGAAGCTGAAACAGTTCCTCCGGTGCTTGAACTTAATGTGCCGTTGGCAGAAGCATTGGTGGTCCAAGTGAATGCAGAAGCTGCGATACTCAAGTCATTGGTCGCTGTCAAATTGCTCGTTCCTGCTAATCCACAGAAACTGCTATTGTCTGAAGTGATGTTTACTACTGGGGCAACATTCACCATTGAGGTAGTGGAGTCTGGACCAGTAGAAGTACAACCTGAAAGATTGGTGTAATTGATAAATACCTCTTTAGATCCACCGGTCAACCATTCCACAACAGTTGAATTACTGGTGCCATTTCCGCCGCTAAGTAGCACGTAATCGGAACCAGCTACACCCGGAATGGTCCATGAGTAGGTACCTTGAGAAGCCTGAGTGGTATAAGTCACTTGCTCTTGCGTACATACTGTGGCTGCGGGTTCAGCTGTGAATGAAGGAGTGAAAGGAATAGCTGGTAAAATAGTTACCAAATAGTCTTCAGCTTCTCCCCAAGTGTAAGAATTACAAGGATTGATGTTGATACCATTTTGGGCGTATGCACATCTAACACGCATTCTGTGCACTCCTGTAGGAGGTGTACATGCCAATGAGATGGTAAATGAGGCCGATGCATTGATCTGACCAGAAGTAAATCCAGAACCAATGGTAGTAGCGGTATAACCGATACGCTCATTCAACAAAGGATCTGCAGAGGTAGTGAAAATACCATCGTCATTGTAGTCAATCCAAGCAGCAAATCCTTGAGATCCCCACTCACCAGTAGATACGTTTACGGTGTAGCTGGAGGATGCATTCAAATCGCAAGTATAATTGGGTTGACCTTGGAAGAAGGTGTAAGATGGATTAACAGCAGCAAAACCAGTATTGTTATTCAAGGTAGTCCCAGCAATATTGACCAAAGAAATCAAGTCACCGGAAGTTTTACCTGTTGAATATGCAGGCGTGCAATAACAATTGGTTGGTGTATCCAAATTCAATGTATACACTGCACTGGAATAAGCAGCGCCACCGCACCAAGTTGTATTCAAACGATATTGTGTGTTGGTGGTTTGGGTTCCTGTATAATTGGCATTGGTTGCAAGAGCAATGTCATTCCATGTCGTTCCACCGTCAGTAGAATTTTGCCATTGGAAAGTTAAATCACTTGATGCGCCCTCATAAGTGTAGCCACCTGTTAAGGTAAAGCTAGCCCCATTACAGATTAAAGATGGACCAGAAATCGTTACTGTTGGAGCAGATAACGCGCTGATGGTTCCTGTTCCTGTTGAAGTTACACAAGAAGTTACTGTAGAGTATCTCACCTTGGTGTCATAAGAACCTGGAGATACAGCAACAGGAGAATCGTTGGTCCAAGTAGCTCCACCATCCACAGAATACTCGTACAAATTGTAACGGATATTCAAGTTGTCAATGTAGTGACCTTCGTTTAACGCACCTGTTCTGGCAGCAAAGGCATGCTTCCAAGCTGACTTATCTGCAGTGGCATATGATGCAGGTAGCGCAACGCTATCAACAATCAATACACCATTCAACCACATAGAGATTTGACTGGCTGCATTGATTTTGATGGTCACGTGTGTTGTTGTTTCATTACCGGTTGGACCTGAAGCTCTCCAAGAAACATCGTTAGAGAAATACAAAACACCAGCACAGTTTGAGCCTTGGTGTAATGTTGTGTTATTGTACATCAAATACACCCCAGGCGAGTTTCCGATTGAAGTATTCGGAGAAGTCGCAATAGCACCATTGGCTACAGGGCATCCTCCAGTATTTGCAATAGCATCAAATGCCAATTTCAAACCAGATCCGGATCCATTCTCAGCTTGTAGAGTTGAAATTCCAGTAGCCGGAGCAGCACCAATTGCTGTTTGAACAGCAGTACCAGTTGGCATTGCTACCACGTCAGCACCGTAGCTATAGCTAACCCCATCTGCAGCTAGACCACCAGAAGATTTAGTTATTAAGTCGAAGTCAATGGCAAAGTCGTTTGAAGACAATCCTGTGTTATTGGGAATCAATACACCACCTGATTTGGAGTTCGCATTAGAAGTCAAACGCATACGACCATTGTCAGAAGCATTGAAATCATTTCCTGCTGAAGTAGTTCCTGCTGGTAAGGTTGGGGTAGAGAAATCAGAATTAAAGACTGTTCCGGCTCCTGTAGCATTGAATACGATACTACCTTGAGTGGATGAGCAGTTGTATGGACTATTGAAATCAACAGTGGCATTTGGTGCTGCATAAACAGACATGTTAATGCTTGTTGCATCAGACCAACAGCCTGTTACACTGTTGAAGGCTCTTACTTGATACAAACCATTGGCTGTAACAGTATATGGACTTGAAGCAGGATTGGCAGTTGAGGTTCCAGTTGCATTCAAACCTTGCCAGTAATAGGTAACGTTTGCAGGGGCAGCTCCGATGGTTAAATCGGTTGTCGTACATGCAGGATTAGCACCAGCAGTAATGGCGGTTGGCGCAGTTTCTGGAACAAATGAACCCACAGCAACAGAGGCAGAATTGATAGACCACAATGATGTAGCAGCTTCATAGGCTCTGATGTAATACGTTCCGTTAGAGTAAACCGTTAGCGTGCTTGCACTATTACTCAAATCTGTACCATCAGCCGTTGTTTGCCAGTAATAAGCAACTCCAGTAGGAGGCGTTGCTGCAGTTAAAACTGAACCCAATAAACAATCTGTACTCCCATCTGCGGTTGGTGCAACGGGTGCAGCGGGGGGCGGAATCACCGTAAAGCAATAATCCTCTGTTTCACCGTAGGTGTAACCAGTAGTTGCATAATTGGTAGTTACAGGGAAAGTAGCTTCGGCTACAATTATTCTCATTCGAGTAGAACCTCCTAAAGCTGTAACGGGGACCGTAAAAGAACCTGATTGTGTACTGGTGATGATTGAACCAGAAGCGGCTGGTGAAGAATACATTTGTTCTCCGACATCAGCAAAGCTACCGTTTTGATTCCAATCCACATATATTTGGTATCCATGTTGGTAACCTCCTGTTCCGCAACCATATTGTGTAAGGCTGAAGTTAACTGAAGCTCCTGCAGCAACTGTAGGTCCTGCAACTGATCCAGTAAAGTTTGAATAACGATTGGCAATGGATCCTGCACCAGGTGCTGCTGAATTACAAACACTGGTGTTGGTCATTGTACCTACAGTAACACTGGTTAATTCCTCGTCAGCAGTGCTTGAGGCACTTACAATGGAGTAGGTGGCACATGCGCAAGCTCCAGTAAGCAAGTTTACAGTTAAAGCAGAGCTATTGGAAGTTCCTCCTCCATTGGCACAAGTCGATACCAATTGAAAGGACGTGTTTCCTGTAATTTGAGTAGTAAGGGTGGTATTGGTTCCTCCCGCTACATTATTCCAAGTTAAACCGCCATCGGTTGAATTTTGCCATTGGAATGAAAGACCTGCTCCGGTTGACAATCCTGTGCCTGTCAATGTGAAATTGGTGTTAGCACAAATATTTGTTTGACCAGTTACAGTTCCTGCACTGGGTGTTCCACTGCATGGAAGCACCAAAGAGAATTCATCAACCGCCATGTTACAAAAACTTGAACCATAGTTAGAGGTTCCAACAAAGCGGAATTTTACGGTTTGATTCACGTAAGATGATAAATCAACAACCTTATTTAGCCATTGATTGGTTCCTTCTGCTGTAGTATGAGCGTTAAGATCTACCCAAGTTACACCATCTGTTGTTATTTGAAGTTTTAATGGAGCAGCGTTTCCGTTGGCACCTAACCAAATTTTGTAGGACAATTGAAGCGGATCATTGGGCAATGCAAATGCTGCTGTGTTCAAGATGTACGGGTTATAAGTAGTCAATGCATTATAGACATTCAAAAATGCAAAATGTGTTCCCCCATCTGCTGCGGGACCACTGGCGCCGTGCGCAGCATCAGCTGTACCACTGGCCCACTGAATGGTAGCTCCAGTTCCTGCGGTGGCTGACCAGCAAGTACCCAAACTTGAGGCGGCAAAACTGTTGGTATAGGGAAAAGTATTCAGGGGGGCGTCAGGAGTGATGTAAACGGGAGTTGTGTACCGGTAGAGCCCGAACAAGTCACGTCACAAGCGTAGTATCCATTGTTCATCACACCTACGGACAACGTTGAATTTGTGGCACCAACAATGTTGTTGTAAGTTACACCATCCGAAGAGGATTTCCATTGATAGGTTACTCCGGTACCAAGTGTCGCATTTTGAAGCGATAATGCAACGTTATTGCCAGCGCAAAATCCAGATGTGGCCGATGCCAAGGTATTTCCCGGTGTTGGTGTTCCTGCGCAAGGTTGCGGAGGAGACCATGTCAAAGTCTTACCACTTGCAGGGAAATTGGTAGAAGTATTCCAAGAATTGGCGGATGAATTCAATGTTCCTGCAGTTGAAGCAGATGAAAATGAAGTCCAAACTCTATTATTGAAAGCAGTGTTGGTTGATCCACGCAAACCAATTTGACGGTTAGAAGTTCCGGTAAAAGCGGTAGATCCAATGGCAAATGAGCCGGGACCGTATACAACTTTAATTTCGTTTGTGGTCTCTATTAGACGAATTTGAAAACTGAAGGTGAATGCATTGGCAGTGCTGCTGGAGTAAGAAGGTCTAATGTTTTTCCATTGGAAAACAATCTCTCTATTGGGCGCAGAACCCACGGTTTCCCACCTGAATTCACCTGTTCTTCCTCCGATGTTAAAAACACAGTTCAAGTCACCTCCCCAGGCGGATACCGCTCCGTTATATACGTTGGTAGTACTAATAGGGGTTGAAGTGAAGGTAGATGCAGCGGCACCAAATGTGAGATAACCATTTCCGTTCATATACACGGTGCTTTGATTCACACCTGCAAAGTTGAAAGCAAAAGGTAATGTCAACGCTCCAGAATTGTAGGAATCCATAGATCCAGGTGCGGAACCTGTATTGGCGTTGGCGGTTGCTACTATTGTTCCTCCTGTAATTTCAGAATATGCTCCTGATGTCTCCGTAAAAGAATACATATTCACCTGAGCTCTCAGAGACATACCAGAAATCAACAAGAACATCATCATGGTCATGCGACCCAGCAGTCCTCTAGAAAAAACGGGTGGCTCTTTTTTGCGCGATGAACCGCTCAGTTCACCGTAATCAATCACACAATGTAAAGTGTGCGTAAACGAATGGATTTCGTTTGTTTTCATAGGTTAATAAAAGTTTAGTTAGGTATTACTATGATGCAAGATAAAAATTAAAATTGAGATTATTCACATTTTACTGTGAATAGTTTTTCTATTTATTCAAGATTAGAACTAAACTTCTCTTAGAATTTAAGGTTTGAAAAGAATTAAATCCAGATTTTAACCCCAACATACGCACTTGATTTTCAAATTCTTGCTCATTGTTGTCATAAGGTGAATAATGAGAAAAGAGTACGACCAAATTGGATTTTTTTTCTGCAAAAAAACTTTCTGCTGATGTGTTTTTTGCCAATGTATATGGGATGGAATTGATTTCTGAAAAAAAATGTTTGTAGTACAAGAATCCAACTTCAGCGCCTTCACTGACATAGATGTGTTCAATACCTGATGAAATTTCTTCTAACCGCTCCATCGCTAATTTGAGATCCTCTTTTGGCTTTGTAGCTACAGTGACATTGATAAATGATCCATAGGAGATACCTACAATCATGGTAAAGATGGAAAGAGCGTAAAGAAATTTTTGCTTTCTTCCATTCAAGAGGCCTTCCTCTTTGTATTGATTCAAATGGTAAATCAAGGACAGCAAACCAAAAGGAATGGTGTACAATAAAAAGCGGTTTTCAAATGGATACTTCTTCACACCACTCAACAATAAATGAAAAAATAATAGAATGAAAAATATGTTTTGAATCCCCCAAAAATTTCGTTTTCGTTGCAGAAACAAGGAAAAACCAAACAACATCAAAAACATCATTCCAATGAATTTTTGGTTGAAGGTGATTTCAAGTATGATTTGAACTTTATGCCAAAAAAACACTGATAGATTGGGTGAAGGAAAAAAAGCATTTTTCCCAGACCAATATTGTAACATGTATTGTTCAGATGGATGTTGAAACAAAAAAAGTAAGAAATACAATGCAAAGAAAAACAACAAGATCAACAATGCTTTGAAAAGGAAAGAAGTGAAAAATGTCTTGCCTCGCTTCAATAAGTCCATCAACCCCAAGGCTGAAAGAACAATTACAGCGACATTTGAAAAGAGTATGCAGAGCGCCGAGACCAATCCAAATTTTAACCAGCTTTGAAAGTCGCTTCTATCTTTTGAAATGAGATAGAGGTAAAATATGATTAGGGAACAACATGTATCTGTGCTATATTGTTTGAATTCGTAAGCATAACTCAAGAGAATGACATTGGAGGAAAAAAGGGCGAGTCCACCCCAAGTGAAAATTTTTGAAATCTTGAAATACTCAAATGTTTTTTTCAAAAAGAACCAAGAAAAAATCCAACCCAGTGCGGGGACGATTTTGAATGCAAAGTCATGGTTGTTGAATAGGACGGCAAATATTTTACAAGCCATTAAGAAACCAATCGGAGCCATTTGATGGTGATCTAAGGGATGCAGGAGGTGTGTCCAGCCATGTCCTTGAAAATTCAACGCCAGCAGAAATTCGTCCACCCAAAGACTTTTATTGGTGTAAAAAAGTACAGGAATCCATACAAAGGACAATATGGAATACCATTTGAAAAAGTAATGACCCGATAGGTGAAGTGTCCATTTGCGCACAATGCAAATTAATAGGTCTTCGCGTCGGTTTTGCTTTTTCAATCCAGAAAAAATTTATTTAGAATGATTATTAATAGCTGTTTCATCCATACATTTGTCCCATGATCAACGTGGTGATAGCAGATGATAATTTTTTGGTTCGGGCAGGGCTGAGAAGTGTTTTATCTCAATGTGAGGATTATCAGATGGTTGCAGAGGTAACCAACGATAGTGAATTGAATGACGCGTTGACCATGTTCACCGTTGATGTTGTCATGATGGATTACACCTCGTCAGGGTTTAATTTAAATAACGTTAACCGTTGGGTCAAGAAATGCCCTTCGTTAAAGTGGGTGGCTATCACGGGCAATGAGAATGGATCAGTGATGGTCGGGGCATTGAGAGGTGGATTTCAAAGTTACATACGTAAAGATTGTGATTTTCATGAAATCATCGATAGCATCAAAGAGACGTATCAAGGTTCTCGTTTTTTTTGCGGAAAGGTGTTGGATCAAATAAGAAGAGAGAATATTAATGTTGAAGATCTTCAAATCCTAGATTCTAGCTGCGATTCGGTGGTCATTTCAGACCGTGAGTTGGAAGTGATTCGATTCATCGCGGAAGGATACACCAACGGTGAAATTGCCGATCGGCTTTTTTTGTCTCTGCATACTGTTAATACCCATAGGAAAAATATCATGCAAAAACTTGGAGTTAACAACACTGCGGCCATAGTAATGTATGCGGTAAAGACCAAGTTGGTTAGTCCCAATAAATTTTTATTCAGTGCTGATTCGGCACTTTCTTGAGCCAATCTTTATTTTTTTCCACTTTCAAAACTTTATTTACATTTGCCTTAGACGGCTGTGCCGAAATTTTTGCTCAATGATAGCTAATACAATGATGGAAATTGAAAAGATCGAGAAAAGTAGAATCGATCAAGTGGAATGGGACAACTTGGGTTTTGGTAAAGTCTTTGCCGACCACATGGTGGTGGTAGAATACAACAATGGTCAATGGGGCACGCCCAAAGTAAAACCTTATGGCCCATTGCATTTTTCACCCGCCATTTCAGCCTTGCATTACGGTCAAGCGATTTTTGAAGGACTTAAGGCGTTTAAAAATGAAGAGGGCGCAGTGTTTGTTTTTCGTCCAGGAAAAAATGCAGCGCGGTTTAATAAGTCTGCTGAAAGGATGTGTATGCCTCCATTACCGGATGGTTTGTTTGTCGAATCCATCCGTCAATTGGTTGAGATGGATCACGCTTGGATTCCAAGAGGAGAGGGTGAATCGCTTTACATTCGTCCGCACATGTTTGCCATTGACGAATATGTAGGAGTTCGCCCCAGCGAAACTTATTTGTTTGTTGTATTTACTTGTCCCGTAAACAAATATTACACGGGAGAAGTTAAGGTGAAAATTGAACCCAAATATACCCGAGCTGCAAAGGGTGGGACAGGTCATGCAAAAGCCGCAGGTAATTATGGTGCTGCGTTATGGCCAACAAAAACAGCTCAAGATGATGGCTATAATGCCATTCTTTGGACGGACGCCCAAACCCATGAATATTTGGAAGAAAGCGGAACCATGAATGTTATTTTTAGATCAGGCAATAGAATATTTACCCCTGAACTCAGTGATTCCATTCTGGATGGTGTTACGCGCGATAGTGTTTTACAAGTAGCTCGTGATTGGGGATATGAAGTAGAAGAACGAAAAATAAGTGTTTTTGAATTGATCGATTTATTGCGTGAAGGTAAATTGGATGAGGCCTTTGGCGCGGGTACAGCGGCTACCATTGCTCCCATTAGAACCATTCTTTATCAAGGAGTGGAATATCATTTGTCAGATACCACAACGTGGTCCTTTACCAATAAAATTGGTCCTTACTTTGATCGTTTAAAACGGGGCGTCGAACTAGACCAGCATCAGTGGAATCTTCGTATCGTTTGATGTGAAAAGATGATGCATCTTGCATCAAGGTAGTATGAAACAGATTTTTCTTCTATTGGGGTTGCTTGTTATGGCAACCTTTTCTTTTGCTCAGCGATTGGGTTATGTGCAATCACAAGAATCCAATGGACCAATATCTGGGGCTTACGTTTTATCTGATCAGGGATATTCCTGTTATTCAGACTCTCTTGGTGTTTTTCAACTGGGTTCAATGCAATTAGGAAATCGTTTAACAATAGTAGCGGCCGGATTTCAGACACTTTACACCCAACTATCATTCTCCGGTCAAATATTTCAATTGACACCGGCATTCAATGTCCAAACCCCATTGGAGATAACAGCAGAGCCTCGTGTTGTCTTTGGTTCTGAAACTTGGAATGTTGGCGATTTTATTTGGGATAAAAATGGTGAGTTACAATTGTTGATTTATCAAAAAGAAAAAAGATGGAAACGTCAAGAAGATGCAAACCGTGCAATATTCGAAAATGTAAGCGTCGCCTTTTTAACCAATAACGTATCAGAGCGACAATGGCAAAGGATTTATTTGGAAGAGGAAGCCGTTGGTTTTTATCAGCAGTTTCCGGGAGAGGTTATCGTTGAAGGCGAGAGAAATCATTATTTAAAAGTGGACGATCATTTGGTTTTGCTGCCCGATAGTGTTTTTGAGCCCTATTTTAAACCAGTGGTGGAAAAGCTCAGTGATCAAAAATTCATAGTGTCGGATTATCAACCCGATTATCCCGCCTTTAGTTACTACAGAGCAGAGAAAGATTCGCAATGGATTCCATTGCATTTTATTCAAGACGAGAAGGAAATGGAGTTGTTCAGGAGTGAGTACAAATATCTGGGGCCAAGAGAAAAGTTAGAGGCTTTTCAGTTTGAATTGGACAATAAAATTGACAAAGAAATAGTAGGTGCCTATATGAGTGGCTTCCCCAATAAATCCTACCATACCCCAATTTATGCTCCATTGATCTTGTTGGGAGATACCATTTTGGTCTTTGATCATCTCCATAATTGGGTAACCTTTTACAATAATGATGGTGTGAAGATTTTTCAGATGCCCACGCATCACCATCTTAAAAAAGGAATGGGGAAGTGGATGGGAGAGATATGGAGAGATGCTTCAACAAATAAAATGTATACGGCTTATGAAAAATCAGGTAAAGTGAAATGGTTTGAGATGGATGTGTTCAACGATATCCTTAATCCTTGTATGGAGTTGGCATATCGATATAGCGAAAAGATTAAAGTTCGGGATGGTGAAGTTTTTTTTATTTATCGTCCATTTGAATCTTCACAAAAGCGATATTTGTACAAACAAAAAATAACGCATGAATAATCGAACAGCGGCCATTGTTGCCTATCTCTCTTTGTTCTTTGGTACAATCAGTTGGGGACAAACGGAGTTTTCTTCATTCAACCTAACAGGCCATGGACAGGCAACGGTATTTGCTACGGACTATCAATGTTTGGGCATCAATCCAGCCAACACTTCCGTTAAGTATGGGGAATTTGATCGCCGCATAGCCTTTGGATTGGGTGAGACCGCATTTTCATTGCACTCCGGCATTTTAGCCAAGCGAGAATTGATGCAGAATATTTTCAGAAATGATTTCGATCAATTGGATTTATCTCAACAATTGGACTATGCATATCAGTTTTCACAGGAGAACAATGCCTTTGATTTGGACATCACCAATATTGGATTTTCTGTCAATGCAGGAAAGCTAGGTTCTCTTGCCTTTGCCATTAAGGATCGTGTTGATTTTTATTCCCAGTTTGGTCCAAAAGTATCTGAGCTCATCTGGTTGGGTAGAAATGCCAATGACATTTTTTCAGAGTTAATGGTCACCTTTGACGATAATACAGTTCAAACTTTATCCAACAATCCGGACAGCTTAAGTGCTTTTTTGAGTTCCATTGATACCAGCACCATTTCTACTATTCAAGGATTAACAAACGCCACGTCTTCCAATATGAATGACCTTTTACAAGGGACTAAAATTCATTTTTCATGGATGAGAGAATTTAATTTTGCGTACTCTCGTCCTCTCATTGAAAGTGATGAATGGTCTATCTATGCGGGAATTGGCATTAAATTATTGCGCGGGCAAGCACTCATGACTTTGGATTCCAAAGAAGGACAAACGGAAGCATTTGCAGGATTTAGTCCTATGTTCTCGATTCAATATGACGAGAACAATGTCCCATCCGGTTTTGGAGAATTCAAACCATCATTGGTAAGTCCTAAACCGATTGGTTTTGGGACAGGAATAGATCTTGGTGTCACCATGAAATATGGTAAAACTTTGTTTTTCAGCGCTGCTGTGACCGACATCGGAGGTATAAACTGGAAAACGGACATGTATGAGTTTTCGGATGATACCCTGCTTACCTTGGATTACAATGGCATGCAGAATGTGGATATCGCCAATAATATTAGTCAGATTTCTTTGGGAAGTGATTTGATAGACTGGAGGGCTCGATTGAGTAATTACAAAACCCAATTGCCAACGACATTTCGTCTTGGGGTGGGTTTGTATCTGATGGATCGAGTAAAGTTGGGATTAGATTGGGTGGCTCCTTTGAATGATGCAGTAGCCAACGTGCAGAAGGGGGTAATCACAGCGGGAGCAGAGGTGCGATTGCCGTTAAACTTCAAGGTATCCATGGGGATAACCAAAGGTGGGAACTATAATACAACCCGATTGACCGCGGGATTGTCTAAAATGTCTTTTAATGGTATCTATGAGTGGGGCATTGCATCACGAGACTTGATTACTTTTATCACCAATAATGAACCCACTGTATCCCTTGCTTTTGGTTTCTTACGTTTTAGAATTTAATGTCATGCGGTCAATAGGTTTGTTTACTCTCATTATGCTCATCTTTGGATGTGTAAATTCTAATTCTCAAAAAACAAATATGAACAATCAAACAACTTCCGATAAAGTGGCGGTGGCCACGGATACCATTACCCTGGGCGCAGGCTGTTTTTGGTGTGTTGAAGCCGCGTTTATGCAATTGAAAGGTGTCCTGACCGCAAAAAGTGGTTACAGTGGAGGCTTCATCAAAAACCCATCATACAAGGAAGTTTGCAATGGAACTACAGGCCATGCAGAGGTGGTTCAGATTGTTTTCGATTCTGCGATCATCACCGTTCCTACCATTTTGGAGGCCTTTTTTACGGTGCACGATCCTACACAGCTGAACCGTCAAGGCAACGATGTGGGTACACAATACCGTTCGGCAATTTTTTATCACAATGATGAACAGAAGTCTATAGCAGAAAAGGCTGTTCGTGCAGCCCAAGAAAGTGGAGAATGGGATTCACCAATTGTAACAGAGATCAAGCCGTTCGATGTTTTTTACCCAGCTGAGGATTACCACGATAATTACTACAACTTGAACAAGGATCAACCTTATTGTTCCATGGTAATAACCCCCAAAATGAACAAGTTCAAGAAAAAGTTTCATCAATTGATTCAAGAATAATCATCGTCCATTGGGTAAGTGGGGCAATAGAATTCCTTGGTTGTTGGGCATCGCTTATTGGATGTTGCTCATCATCAATGGCCGTTTTCACCTTTGGGATTTTCATGTGTACTATCATGCCGCAGAGGATTGGTTATCCGGTGGGGAGGTGTATGGTAAATCTTATGGTTTATCCAGTGGTTTTTACAAATATTCCTTAACGGCACTTATTCCATTTGTCCCTTTTATTTTTTTACCTTATTTCTGGGCAGCTTCTGTATACTATTTTTCCTTGCTTTTTTTGATCATTCAATTCACTAAAAGGTGGTCAAAGTGGCTAAAAAAGGAGGAGAGCAAATGGACGATTCCTGCAGTTGTATTGTGCACACTGTTCTTTTTTGGTGATCATTTAGAAAGAGAATTGTTTCTGGGAAACATCAATTTTCTGCTGTTAACTCTGCTCATGTGGTTTTGGCGTCAAATACAATTTTCAAAATGGAAGTGGGCCGGTTGGATTTTGGCTGTGGTATGTTTAATCAAGCCTCATTTTGTTATCGTTTTGCCCCTTATCGTTTTACTCAAGCAATGGACTTTGCTCAAACATTTTGGCATCGCACTGCTTTCTCTTTTTCTGATACCCATTATTTTTTGTGGCCCAATCGATTTTTATCGACTCAACATGGCTTGGTTGGCCACGATGGCTGAGCACAATGCAGCGCTTTACCAAAGTCCCAATACGCTGTATGGACTGTTTTATCCTTGGGTTTGTCATTGGTGGCCAAGCGCTCAAATGAATTATGTTTTGCTTATTTTAATTCTTGTTGGTTTGTCCATTCTATGGCTTTGGAAAAAATGGAGCATGATTCCATCTGCGAATTTGTCTTTGCTATTCTTTTTGATTTTTGCGCTGGTGCCTTCGTTGACCCATACCGATACAGAACATTTTTTGTTTTCTCTTCCTTTGTTTCTTTTTATTCTTTTTTCTTTTGAGAGGAATGAAAAAATGGGAATCTACTTGGTGTTGCTGCTCATTGCGGTGATTCCTTTTCTATTCAACTCTCCTGACTTGATAGGAAAAAAGTGGTCATTAAGAATGGACCAGGGCGGCATCGGTTGGGCGAATTTCATTTTATTGATCATTTTCTTTGTTCGATCAGTGAATGGAATAGTAAGAAACAAGGCGTATATTCGTCTTGGTTCATGAAGCTGCTCATTGCCTTTGTCCTTGTTTTGTTCAGTCCTTTTATAGGGGCTCAGTCGGGATTTATTGAGAATAAGGGACAATGGCCCAGTCAGGTGCTTTTTGCCGTTGACTTTCAAGATGGAAAGTTATTTGTTGAACGCGATGGTTATCGTGTTCATCAGTGGGATTTGAAGGAATGGGGACATGCCGCACAATTTGAGTCTCCCGAAATCAATGCGCTGCGAACTAGAGGGCATGTGTACGAGGTAAAATGGCAAGGTTCAAATGTTCATTCTTTTGTTGCAGGAAATAAGTTGTTCGCACAGCGTTTTCATTTTTTCTTGGGATGCAATAGAGAACATTGGGCAGGTGATTGCCGAAGTTTTAAGGAAGTGATTCAGTATAATGTTTATCCTGGGATTGATCTTGTTTGGAAGTTGGATAGTGAAAAAGGAGTGAAGTATGAATGGCGTATTCATTCTGATGGCAACGCAGGTTTAATCCGTTGGAAATATGCAGGGTTGGATGATGTGATGATCAACGGAAATAAGTTGAGTGTTCGTCATTCTTTGGGAAACGTTCAGGATGAAATTGAAGATTGTTTTATAATGCAAAACAAACAATGGCGAAAGTTAACCTCCAACATCCACTTTCGTCAAGATAAAAAGGGTATCTTTTCTTTTGCATCGCTCGAACCGCTGAAATCAGAATGGGTCATTGATCCCGTCTTGGTGTTTTCCACTTTCAGTGGATCAACGTCAGATAATTTTGGATATACGGCCACCTATGATGCCCAGGGCTTTTTGTATAGTGGAAGCAGTGCTTTTGGACAGGGTTATCCCACCACTCTGGGAGCGTATCAAACCACATGGGCTGGGGGTGATGGAAGTGGAACATTGGCTGGAACCGATATAGCCTTGACCAAATATAGTATGGATGGTACACAACTGATTTGGTCTACTTTTTTAGGAGGAGACCGAGATGAGTTGCCACATTCATTGGTGGTGAATGAGCAGAATGAGTTGTTGTTTTATGGTTCAACTGGTTCGTTTAATTTTCCGGTTGCCACATCCGCCTTTGATACCACTTTCAATGCAGGAAACGCCTTCACACCGCAGGGTATTGGAACAACTTACGCTTTTGGAAGTGATGTCATTTTGGGCAGGCTTTCCACTGATGGTTCTGAGTTGCTGCAATCTACCTATTTTGGAGGTACAGGTAACGATGGGGTAAATACGGCCAGTGGTTTGAAGTTTAACTATGCCGATGAATTTAGGGGTGAAATAGACCTTGCACCCAACGGTCAAGTAGTGATTGTAGGAACAACCAATAGCCAAGATTTTCCCACAACTTTAATGGGCGGAGCCTCTTTGCAAGATGCATTTATTGCTGTTTGGAGTGCTGATTTGAGTGCTTTGATTTGGTCCAAAAAGTGGGGAGGTTCAGATGATGAGTCAGGCTGCTCCGTTGCCTTTGATAACAACAACAATATATGGGTTTGTGGCGGTACGCAATCAACCGATTTGAATGTGAGTAACAATGCTCATCAAACTCAATTTTCTGGAGGAACCTCAGATGGTTGGCTGCTTAAATTATCTCCGAATGGGGCGCAGGTTGCTGCTTCTTATTGGGGAAGTTCCGTGTATGACCAGTTGTATTTTATTGATACCGATGAAGTAGGTAATCCATATGTGTATGGTCAATCATTGGCGGCCGGTTCTACTTGGATAAGCAATGCCGGTTGGAGTCAACCCAATAGTGGGATGTATGTAGCCAAATGGAGCGCAGAATTGTCATCGGTAGAGTGGTCTACTGTTTTTGGTTCCGGAAGTGGTGTCCCCAATTTATCACCAGCGGCGTTTTTAGTGGATGTTTGTGGTCAGATTTATCTGTCAGGTTGGGGAGGTAGCGTCAATCAAGGATCCAATGCCAGTGTTGGAAATACGCAAGGTTTATGGTTGTCTAATGACGCTTATCAAAATACAACCAATGGAAGTGATTTTTATCTTTTGGTTATGGATCAAAGTGCAGATTTTCCTGTGTACGCCACCTATTTTGGAGGAGGCATTTCTGCTGAGCATGTCGATGGCGGAACCAGTAGATTCGATAGAAAGGGTGTCATTTATCAAAGTGTTTGTGCAGGATGTGGAAGCCACGACGATTTCCCCATTTTTCCATCCAATGCGTGGTCTCCAATAAACGGGTCCAACAACTGCAACAATGGAGTTTTTAAGTTTGATTTTGAATTGCCATTGACTTATGTCAACGCACTTTTTCCCGAGGAAATTTGTTTGGGAGAGTCTGTTTTTTTTACTGCCGATACGCAACAAGTAAGTCAACTGCAGTGGCTGATGCAGCCAATGAATGAAGTGATCTCAATGACCCCCAATTTCAATTTTGTCTTTCAAGACACTGGAATGTTTTATGTTCAATTGATGGGGATCAGTGAATTCACTTGTAATGGCGTTGATTCTTCTGGGCATTGGATACATGTAAGAGGTCCTCAAAACCAAAACCTTCTTCCATTGTCTCTGTGCTATGGTGATACTGTAATGGTGGGCATTCAAAATCCTTTGCCCAATGCCAACTATTCTTGGATTGCGGGTCAAGGTATACTCAATGATTCTGTGTTTTGGTCTCCCTATGTTGCCACCTTAAATGAGGATTTGGTTTTGTTGCAACAGGGAGGGTGGTGTGTGGATACAATCAAGCAATCGATTGAGGTGACTCAATTGGATTTGAGTTTGAGTGATGATTTGGCGCTTTGCAATCCTCAAACAGTCAATTTGGAGTTAATCGTTCAGCCGCCCAATGCCAACATTCAATGGGCTACCGATAGCGATATGGTCAACACCATTGGCAATGCGGCCAATTTAGCTTGGTTGGCTGATTCAAGTGTTGTATTGTTTGCCAATGTAAGTTTAAATGACTGTACACTGCAAGACTCTGTTTTCATTCAGGTTTTAAATGTTCAATCGTCATTATTTACCCAGGAAACATGGTGCGCATGGGATACTGTGATGTTGAGCGTGCCCAATCCTTTATCTCAGTGTCAATATGATTGGCAAGCCAATCCACAGATCATTTCTGCCTTGGATTCCTCTGCTGTTTGGGTATTGCCCATTCAAAGTTCTTGGTATTATGTGACAACGAGTATACCCGGATGTTCGGTGCTGGATAGCGTTTGGTTGGAATCATCTGTATTGGATATGAATCAGACCCAATTGTCTGCTGCGAGTGAATACATCGCTTCAGGAACATCTGTGCTTGTTGAATGTACTCCATCTGGATTTGAATACAGTTGGTCTCCGATGGATTTGGTTTTGAGCGATAGTGGTAATGAAGCCACATTTGTTTTATCAGAAGATACCTGGATTTCAGTGGATTGGATGGACGGGCAATGTCGTCTTTCTGATTCTGTTTTGGTCAAAGTGGAAAGTGTGATATGCGCCGATCCATTTATTTATGTTCCCAATGTTTTCTCCCCCAATAATGATGGGTTACATGATGCCATTGGAATTCAAAGTACCCTTCCCGTTGAAGTTTTTTGGATGATCAGGGACAGAATGGGAAATGAAGTTTTTAAAACAAATGCATTGGAGGAGTCTTGGAATGGAACGTATCGAGGTGTAAATGCTGAGCCGGGCGTTTACCATTATTACCTCAAAGTCAGTTGTCCCAATGGGGAGGTGTGGGAGAAAGAAGGAAACATAACGTTAATGCGATAGCTATGTTGAGAATCTTGACCTTGTTGGTTTCTGTTCTGATCATTCCTAAATGGAGTAAATCTCAAGATGTTCATTTTACGCAATGGTGGATGAACAATGGGTTTGTCCAACCAGCTGGTATTTATGAGGATCATGAATTGCTGCTTCAAACGGGATTAAAAAGTCAGTGGAATGGGGTGAGTGGTGTGCCCTTTCAATTACAACAATTCCAAATGTCCATGCCTGTGGCCAAATGGAAGGGCCTGTCTATTTTGGGTGCAGCATTAAGGGATAAAAGTGGCGATGGATCTTGGATTCAGAACAAGTGGAATTTGGGCGCGGCTTATTTATGGAGCTCAGACTCAGCCGAAATAAAATGGAATACAGCCTTTCTATTGAGAAGGAATAGTAATACATGGGACAATGACGCATGGAAATTTAGCGATGATTGGAATGGTCTTTTTTACCAGGAGGGTATAGGTCAAAGAGAGCGTTTTCTGCCTTCAACAGCCTGGGGATGGTGCTTGAGTTCTGCAGTTCAAATACACTTGTCTCCTTCCATTCATTCCACATTCGGAGTCAATCATTTCTCATCCATGCAATATCAGTTCAAAGATGGAGCGAATTCATTTCTTTGGGCTTCACAACAGCTGTATAGTTTTCAATTGTCTCTCAATAAGCAGGTTGTTCATCCAGTCAAGGTCTATTCGCTTCTTCATCAACAGAAAGCGCAGAGGGCTTGGTTAACTTATGCAGAATGGGGAAGTGTTTTGGATCAACGCACTTGGTTAAATACAACTTTATGGTTGGGTGGTGGATGGCGTTGGAATGATGCATTGATATTGGGAGCAGGTTGCAGTTGGGGAGGGCATTTACTGCGTATAACGTATGACATCAACGTCTCTCCTTTCAGCGTTGCCACGGAGTACAGAGGGGGATGGGAGATACAGTACCAATTTCAACTCAAGAAGCAAAAAAGAGCAACAAGCACCAAGACCATTTGTCCAGCATTTTATTGACTAACTTTGCCATATGGTAATTGTGGTTTTCATTTTGGGATTGGTTTTTAATATTTTGTATTGGATTACAAAATTAACTTACGTTGAATACGCATGGAGCTCGTCCATCCATCATCAATTCAATGATGTGATGGGATGGTTTGTTCTACTTAATTTTCTGGCTGTTGCGACCTTGTATGCAGACACCATCATTCGTTGGGAGGAATGGAAAAGTCAAAACCAACATTTGATACGATTGATTACAATGGTACTGTTGGCTTGTTCTTGGGGAGGAACCGTTTTGATTTCAGTTCTTGAATTGTATACGCTAGGCGGTATTCAATAAGTTAACCACCTACTGCGTGGCGTAGGTTTTCAATCGCGCTTTCCCATAGTAATTCTGATTCTTTTTCTTCACCGTCTTCACAGAAATCAGTAATATGTAAAGAAATGTCACCCGTCATTTCATCCTTGGTGATTTTAATTTCAAAAAAGGTTTTTTCTTTCCCATCCTCCAACCAGTGGAAACGAACAAATTGATCCTTTTTGGTTGAAACCAGTTTGGCTGTTTTAGCCTCTCCTTCCCATAAAAAAGTATACTCATCTCCCTTGATATTTACCTTATCGGCAAACCACTCTTCCAATCCGCTGGGATTGCTGATGCAATTGTAAATGGTATGGGTAGAGGCTTTAATGAAAAATTCAAAATGAATTTCTTTTTTGGTCATGGTTTTTTGTTTAGGTATTACAATGATAAGAAAAAAAAATTGAAAATGCATTGCAATGCAATTCGTTAAAATTTTGGTAATATGGCCGCTAAGCAATACATTTCAACTCAATTTGACCAAAAATGTACCTTAGACTAAAAATTCTTGTTTGCACTTTATTGGCTTTGCCATTTGTTTCAGTGTCTCAATTACAAGTTACCCCAGGAATTCCCGCCGCAACATTGGCCACATCTGCTTTTGGAAATGGAATTACTGTTCAGGGTTTGCCTGAAATCAATTGCAATGCTGCACAATACGGAGCCTTTACCAATGGACTAACCACTTCATTGGGATTTAATAGTGGGTTAATCATGTCGACGGGAAATGCATCAGCCGCTCCCAATCCACAAACCAGCAATGCCTCAACAGGATTGGGAGTAAACTTCAATGACCCTCAACTAACTGCGATCTCAGCGGGTGCAACCAATGATGCTTGTATCATTACCATTACCATTGTGCCCCAATGCAATACTTTGGCGCTTCGATTTGTTTTTGGTTCTGAAGAATATCCTGAGTTTGTTGGTGGAAGTTTTAATGATGTCTTTGGTTTTTTTGTTTCAGGTGAGAATCCCAGTGGTCCGGCTTACAACAATTACAATGTTGCTCAATTGCCCAATGGAACGCCTGTTTCTATTAACTCGGTGAATGCCAATAGCAACAGCGCTTATTATGTAAATAATGCTGGCAATTCAATGATTACGTATGATGGTTTGACTACTGTTCTTTTACCTGTTCTCAATGTTGTTCCGTGTCAACCATATGTATTTAAATTGGCCATTGCAGATGCTGGAGACTCATCCTATGACTCTGCCATATTCATCGACTTCATTTCATGTGCAACGAGCGTAGCTGCGGTTAGTCCAGTTATTGTTCCTGCTACTTGCTCAGATGCCAATGGAAGCATCTCACTTGGAATCGAAGGCGGTACAGGACCATTTGAGATTGAATGGCAAAATTATCCGGATAGTACAGGGTTGTCCTTGCACAATATACCATCAGGACAATATACGCTGAACGTTTTGGATTTGGGCGTGCCTTGCGCTACTGTGAGCACTTTTACCTATACCGTTCCCGATGGAAGCACAGCGCCAGCCACCAACATTACAGTAAACGATGCATCCATTTGTCAGGGACAAGAGATCACAGTGACAGGAACAGGTGCTGAGACCTATGATTGGATTACCAATAACGGCTCATTTAGTGGCACCAGTTTTAATATGATTGCTGAGGAGGATCAATGGATTTATGTCAATGGAACCAATATCTGCGGCGAGTTGGAGGATTCATTGTTCATTAATGTTACTCCTACGCCAACCTTAAATCCTGAAGTTTCTATAGATACTTTGTGCGCAGGTCAGTCTTTTCAATTGATTGCCAACTCCAATATGTTTGGTACCGTTCAGTGGACCGGACCATTGGGTTTTAGCAGCAATCAAACCAATCCAACCATCAATAACGCATCGGCCAATGCTTCAGGAACTTACAATGCCAATTTGATTGTCAATGGATGTGCTTCTGGTATTCAGTCGGTCAGTGTTTTGGTTTATCCTACCCCAATGGCATTTGGTTCCGTTTTACCCTTGGTTTGCGAGGGAGGAAACATTCAAATGGGAGCGCAACCCACCGGCGAAAGTTACCTGTGGACCGGACCCAATGGTTTTTCAAGCACCGAACAAGTTGTTATTTTGAACAACGCTACACCTGAGCAATCAGGTGTGTACACCTTACAAACCTTTCTTGGTCAATGTCCTTCGGCACCCTCTTCTTATAATGTATTGGTCACCAACGCCCCAGAGATTAGTATGCCTGAGACCTATGTGGTTTGTGATGGTCAACCATTGTTTATTATTCCCTCGCTCATTGCTGGTGCCACTTATCAATGGACGGGACCCAATGGATTCACGTCCACTAGTGGTGAGCTATTCTTCCCATCCGTTGGTCCCAATGAGTTGGGTCAATACTCATTGGTAGCAACCGTTGCCAATTGTCCTTCCTCTGCCTCGTCAACAACAGTTGTTTCGTTGCCCTTTCCAGCGGCTGTACCCACTATCTCAGACAATGAAGTTTGTTTGGGTGAGCAAGTTATTTTTGGAGTCAATAGTTGGACCGGTGCTTCCTATGAGTGGACGGGACCCAATGGATTTTTTAGTAATGAACAGAATCCAAGTATTGTCACTGCCAATGAATCTAATGAAGGTCAATATACTGTGGTGATCAATGCCAATGGCTGTATCAGCAACCCTCAGACAGTGTCATTGATTGTTAATCCAATTCCTTCAGTCAATGCATTTGCCTCAAACGCTTTGTGTCAAGGCGAGGATATTTTCATGTTTTCAGATGCCTTTGGCAATGTGAGTTACCAATGGACGGGACCCGCTGGTTTTAGCAGCACCCTTCCGGAGCCTGTTATTACTGGCGCACTTACCAGCAACGCTGGTGATTACACGTTGGTGATTACTGAGAATGGTTGCTCTTCTTCTCCGAGCTCAGCAACTGTTGTTGTATATCCTTCCCCAATTGTGAATGTTAGTCACAATGGACCACTTTGTGAAGGGGAGAATTTGGTTTTATCAACGGCCAGTAACGCAACAAGTTTCACTTGGACAGGTCCCCAAGGATTCTCTTCAACCAATCCCAATCCTGTAATCAACGCCGTTACTTTGGCGCAATCCGGAACCTACACGGTAGTAGGGATGCTCAACAATTGTTTCTCAGATCCTATTACAGTAAACATCATAGTCAATCAAAATCCTACGGTGAGTATTTCAGGTAATTCACCCATTTGTTTTGGGGAATTGGTCATTCTTACTTGTGATGGATTGACCAATGCACAATGGGTTACACCAGAAGGAGCTGCTAACGGTCTGTCACTGTCGTCAACGCCCTCAACCAATTTCACATATACAGTTCAAGGAACCGATGCAAACGGTTGTGAAGGAGATGCACAATGGGATGTAGAGGTCATCACCCCTTACCTGGTGGTTGATTCTCTTTCCATCAATGCCTTTGGAAATACCGATTCTACAGAAGGTTATGCTCCTTTTGATCTGACCGTTCATATTTCAACCAATGTTGAAAGTTACGATTGGTATACTGGTGACAGCACCGTGGTATTGGCAGGAAATACAACTGATTTTTTCAATAATTATACCTTTTTTGATGAAGGGTATTATACGTCTTATTTCATTGGCGAATTGCAAGGATGTCCAATTATGGATTCATTGTTAGTAGAAACTTTCGGGGTGGCCATGTTGGGATGTGATTTGCCAGTAGGGGAGTGCGACGGTGGTGAAATTCCCAATATCGTTACACAGGATGGCGACTTGAAGAACGAAGTGTTTTGGATTCCCAATTTATTTCTTCAATCATTGGATGTACACATCTTTAATCGATGGGGAAATGAAGTGGGCACGATTACTCAGCCAGCACAGTATTTTGATGATCGCAGAGGACATTGGAATCCCCGTGAAGTAGAGAATGGTATCTATTATTACACCGCCGTAGGGAAGGGATTTGATGGCCAAATAATCAAACGCAATGGTTCCTTTCATGTGATGAAATAATGAAAAAAATCTATTTGTTTTTTTTGTTGCAAACCGCAACACTCGCAGCTTTCGCTACGCATATTTTTGGTGGAGAATTGACCTATACGCATTTGGGTAACAACAGTTATCAGTTGCGCTTGGTGGTTTATCGAGATTGCGGTCCGTCCAATACCAATGGGACCGGCTTCGATGCGGCACCTGCCATTGGAATCTACAACTTTGGAGGTACATTATTCACAACTGTCACCGCCTCTTTATCCAATGCCGTAGTGAGTGAAGTACCCATTTCGCTCAATGATCCTTGTTTGGCGGTGCCTGCAGAGCTTTGTGTGGAAAAGGCGGTTTACACGGTGAATGTCACTCTGCCTTTCTCAGCAGCAGGTTACACGGTGAGTTATCAGCGCTGTTGCCGGAATAACAGCATTGATAATTTGGTCAATCCCAGCAATGCGGGAATCACTTTGACAACCCGAATTCCGGGAACGGACATGGTACAGATTCAAAACAATAGCCCAATATTTACATCGCAACCTCCGGTAGCCTTGTGTTTGGGTTCCGAATTTGTTTATGAAATGGGGGCTACTGATTCAGATGGTGATTCCTTGGTCTATTCTTTTTGTGATCCATTTCTTGGAGGAACCTCAACCGCACCTACCCCTAACCCACCAACAGCTCCGCCTTATACGCCTGTTTCTTGGTTTGCTGGATATTCAACCAATTATCCCATTGCTTCTAGTCCGGCCATGGCCATTAACCCTGTTTCCGGAGTCATCACCGGTGTGGCCAATCAGATTGGGACTTATGCAGTAGCCGTTTGCGTGGCGGAGTACCGCAATGGAGTTTTGCTCAACACCATCCGCAGGGATTATCAATTCAATGTAGTGTTGTGTGATCCAACAACGACAGCGGCCATTACGGTGCCTTCTTTTACCTCTACTTGTTTGGGCAGTACAGTTACTTTTAACAATGCTTCATTGAATGCCAATACCTATCACTGGGATTTTGGAGTGGCTGATTCCACTAGTGATACATCCAATGTTTTTCAACCGTCATTTATTTTCCCAACCATAGGAACCTATACCATTACTTTGATCACCAATCCTGGTTTGGATTGTGCGGATACTACCCAAGTAAACTTTACGGTACATCCCATTCCTGTTGCTAATCCTTTACCTGTTGATCCCATTTGTGTTGGGGAATCGTTTCAATTGCAAGCGGAGAATGTTCCTGGTGCTAGCTTTCAATGGACTGGACCAATGGGGTACTTTTCCAATCAACAAAATCCATCCGTTAATACCAATAATTATCTTCAATCAGGCAATTATAACTTGATAGCTTCCTATCCTGGATGTTCATCAAATCCTTCATCGGTTTACGTAACAGTGAACATTATTCCCAATGCCAATCCTACCAATGGAGGGGCAGCGTGTGTGGGCGGAAATATTCAATTGATTGGGAATAATTTACAGAACATCAGTTATTTATGGTCAGGGCCAAATGGTTTTACTTCAAATATTCAAAGTCCTGCTTTGAATGGAGTGAATGAAAGTTTTGAGGGGTATTATTATCTTCAGATTACCCTGAACAATTGTGTATCTCCCTTGGATTCAACCTATGTTACCGTGCTAGAGGAACCATCCACCCAAGCGGCATACGCAGGTCCGCTTTGCCAAGGGGATTCATTGGTTTTGAGTTGTGATCCTATAGCAGGGGCAAGCTATCAATGGTCAGGCCCCAATGGGTTCTCATCCAACGAGCTTTCACCGGTCATTCCCAACGCCAATTTTGGATTACAAGGAACATACAGTGTTGTGGTGGTGTCGGCTTCTTGCCCATCATTGGCATCGGCTGTGAATGTTGTCGTTAATCCCATTCCTACACTGAATATCAATCCAATGGATTTGGATTGGTGCGTAGGTGAAATGTTGTCTTTTAGTGCAAATGCCCCTGCCAGCGTCAATTACAATTGGGAAGGCCCCAATGGGTTCATTTCGAATAGTGCACAGCCCTCATTGGAATTGACTGATATCAATCAAACAGGGGTATACCTGGTTCAAGTGGAAGCCAATGGTTGTTATTCAACCGTTGAAAATGTTTTTCTTAATGTTTATCCTGTACCAACGGGTGTAATCAATGTCAATTCACCCATTTGTGAGGGAGAGACTTTGACATTTCAAGCGATTGTCAATTCACCGGCTCCTGCAACTTATCAATGGACCATGTCCAACATGGGATATTCATCTTCCAACGCAAGTGATGCCATCAGCAATGCAACGTTGTCCATGAATGATGAATTGGAATTATTGATAACCCAGAATGGCTGCACGTCTCAACCAATATCAGCAGATGTAATCATCAATCCCATTCCTGTTGTTACTTTCAATGGCGAGACTGTGTATTGTCAGGGAGAACAATTGACCATCAATGCCAGCGCGCAAGTGAATTCCAATTGGACTTGGGCTGGTCCATTGGGATTGACGGGAACGGGTGGCGCTATAGTATTGAACAATGTTCAGGTTAATCAATCTGGGTTTTATTCCTTCACGGCCACTGCGCTGGGTTGTGTATCTCAGGTTACCAGTATCGAAGTAACCGTGAATCCAACTCCCGAGACCATCATCATTACCCCCGATTCTTCTATTTGTATTGGTGAGTCCATTACGTTGTCATTGAGTGGAGTAGACAATGCCATTTGGCCCAATGGGATGATCATACCATCCTATACTTTTCAGCCCACTGGTGATACCCAAATACAAGCCATAGGAATAGATGCCAATGGTTGTGTTGATGACGATTTCATTGATGTCATCGTTTATCAACCTTTTGTCAATATCATCTATGCCAATCCTTGGCATGTGGAAATAGAAGAGGCCGTTGGAGGCTACTATCCGCTGTTGAGCTCTTTCTTGGCCGTCAGCAATGTGCCACAACTGAATTGGAATTTCAATGATACCACAGATATCTATACAGCCCCCACGCAAGATACTGTTTATCATATTTATGAGAACCCCGGAAGTTATACTTTGGAAGTAGTAGCCGAGGTAGATGGTTGTTTTGCTTATGACACCCTCTTTGTAGAAACCTATGCCGAATCTCAATTGGGATGTGATGACACAACAACTTTTTGTGCCTTGGGCGAAATACCCAACGTGGTTTCTCCCAATGCTGATGGATTCAATGATGTTTTCTTTGTTCCCAACCGATACATGAGAGAATGGCACGTCAACATCTTTAACCGCTGGGGAAGTTTGGTAGGCACTATAGAAAAGGGCAATGAATACCGAATGATTCCTTACGATTATTGGGATCCCAAGGAAGCGGCTGCAGGTGTATACTATTATGAGTATCAAGGAGAAGGCTTGGACTATGTTCCATACCAGGGTTCAGGATGGTTTCATGTGACGAAATAGTTGAAAATTTGTCAGTTAAGAAAAAAAGGTTATCTTTGCCACCTTAAATTTTTAAAATCAATAAACAAATGAATCGTTACGAAACTGTTTTCATTATGACTCCCGTGTTGTCTGATGATCAGGCGACGGAAACAGTGGACAAATTCAGAAAGTTTTTGAAAGGAAAAGGCGCTACCATCAAGCACGAGGAAAACTGGGGCTTGAGAAAGTTGGCTTACCCAATCCAGAAAAAAACAACCGGATTTTACCACTTGTTGGAGTTCGAAGCTGCTGGAGATGTGATCAATCCGTTTGAAACGGAGTTCCGCAGAGATGAGCGCATTTTGCGCTTTTTGACCACCCACATGGACAAGTATCATGTGACTTACGCGGAGTCTCGCCGCAATAAGGCAGAAAAAAAGTAAGTTGAACGTCTAAAATTGAACACAATGAGTGAAAATGGAGAAATTCGCTATTTAAATCCCATCGAGATTGAAACCAAGCAAGCCAAGTATTGCCGTTTCAAGAAGTCGGGTATCAAGTATATCGACTACAAAGACGCCAACTTTTTGTTGAAGCTTTGTAATGAGCAAGGAAAAATCCTTCCTCGTCGTCTTACTGGAACATCATTAAAGAACCAGCGTAAAGTTGCGCAAGCCATCAAGAAAGCCCGTCATTTGGCCTTGATGCCTTTCGTAGGTGATATGTTGAAATAATCAGGAGGAACAATCATGGAAGTTATTCTAAAATCAAACATTGAAAAATTGGGTGCCAAAGATGAGGTAGTCAATGTAAAGCCTGGTTATGCACGCAATTACCTTATCCCACGTGGATATGCGATTGCAGCAACAGAAAGCGCGCGCAAGATGTTGGCAGAGAACTTAAAGCAACGTGCACACAAGGAAACCAAAATTTTGGCGGATGCCCAAGTATTGGCTGAAAAGTTGTCTGCATTGACTTTGAGCATTGCTACCAAAGCATCTGACACCGGTAAAATCTTTGGAAGCATCAATACCATTCAGTTGTCTGAGGCTTTTGCCAAAGAAGGACACAACATTGATCGCAAGAGCATCAGTTTGGTAGAGGAGCACATCAAGATGTTGGGTGCTTACGAAGCCAAAGTGAAATTGCACAAAGAAGTTACGGCTACAGTGAAATTTGAAGTCGTTAACGAAGGATAAAATCTTCAAACACCATATTGAAAAAGGGAGCTTCGGCTCTCTTTTTTGTTTTGAGTGAAAAGGTGAATCAGTAAATCAGTAAATCAGTGAATCGGTGAATCGGTAAATCAGTAAATCGGTAAATCAGTGGATCGGTCAATCGGGAATCTCCCCTC
>VFQT010001449.1_pt1 | contig 28425 bp, 22 predicted proteins | sample 3512381 | NCBI WGS metagenome assembly VFQT01 (sample SAMN10412376, study PRJNA504923) | tailings metagenome | isolation source: Relicate 2 Philex TSF3 active mining site | place: Philippines: Tuba, Benguet | collected 2017-08-29
CGGGAGCGATTGCCGTCGCGATCCAGAAGGCATTCATGGCGAAGTCGCCGAGTTGCAGCGACCAGCTTTCCGGCACGAGATAGGGCAGCGTGTGACCGATGCCGCCGATCATCGTCATGAGCCCGGTGATCCCGCCACGCAGCCAGGGATGCCCGCGGCCGGTCAGAGCACCGTCATCCGAGAGCGCCTCGGCGAAGCCCCTCGACACACCTGCACCGACCGACGCCGCCATGCCCACCAGGAATGTCTTGAAGTTGTCGTGCGTGGCAAACGCGGCGGCGAACAGGGGAGCGAGTGTCGATACCGAGCCGTCCATCAGCCCCGCAAGTCCAGGCTGGACGATCTGCAGCACGAACATCCGACGCTCGGCTTCCTCCTCCTCCGACTTGGCGTCGGACGTCAGATGCTTCTCGTCGAGCTTCTGGGCCAGCGAGACGTGCTCGCGTTCGGCTGCCACCAAGTCCCCCAGCAGCTTACGGATGCTCGCATCCGAAGTCCGTTCCAGTGCCCGCTCGTAGAACCGCCGGGTCTCGTATTCGATGGCCTCCGCCTGCTTGCGCACCTTGTCGAGCCCGAGCGGCCGTACCATCCACAACGGCTCGTGCCTGACGAAGCCCTTGACGTCCTGTCGCCGCACCAGCGGGATGTGCTCGCCGAACTTCTCGCGATACAGATCGATCAGCCAGCGGCGATGTTCGTTCTCCTCCTCCGCCATGTCGCGGAACACATGCGCAGAGGCTGGAAACGTATCTTTCAGCCCGTCGGCATAGTCGGCGTAGATGCGCCCATGCTCCTCCTCCAAGCTGATTGCGAGGGCGAGGATCTCCTGTTCTTTCAGTTCCGAGAAATTCTTCAAGGGGCCCCCGCTAGGTGCAAGTCGACGACAGCGACGCGACTTTCTTAGAATAGTTCCAAATTATTGCAGTGCAACCGGACAAAAAGCGCAACTGATCGAGCACGACCGGGCCGGAACCGCAATCGAGCCGCCTGCAGGCTTGCGCCCCACCGCGTACCGTGGTCACTCTGCGCCGCGAGACTGCGCCGCCACGCAGCCGCGGGCGCGAGGGCGGCCACAAGAAACGGGAGAGATCACGCATGAGCCAGTGGGGCACCTTTCAAGGGCGGATCGAGGATGCGCGCCTGATCACAGGGCGCGGCCAGTATCTGGCCGATTTCCAGTTCGAAGAACTCGCACACGCCGCAGTCGTGCGGGCCCCGGTCGCTCACGCGCGAATCCGAGGTGTCGATACGAGCGCGGCAGAGGCCCACCCGGGTGTCATCGCCGTCTACACGGCACACCATCTCGTCGAGGAAGGGCTCCCGGACTTCCCGTGCGGCGTGCAGCTCCCGCGCTCCAACGGCGAGAAAGCCTTCCAGGCCCGCAGGCCGATCCTCGCACGAGACCGCATCCGTGCCATCGGTGAGCCCGTGGCCTTCGTCGTCGCCGAGACGGAGGCAGCGGCCGAAGCGGCAGCAGAACTCGTCACGCTGGACCTTGAAGATCTGCCCGCCGTCACCGAGCCTGCCACGGCCCTCGCCCAAGGCGCCCAGCCGGTCTGGGACGAGGTCCCCGACAACGTCGCCTTCATCTGGCGCAAAGGTGACGCGAAGTCGGCGTTCGAAGGCGCGCCGCACATCGTCGAATTCAAGTCGCATGTCACCCGGGTGGCTGCGCTGTCCATGGAGCCGCGCGGAGCACTCGGCTATGTGGAACCCTCGGGCCGCCTCGTTTTGCACGCCGCCAATCAAAGCCCGTACGTGATCCGGGACGGCGTGGCCAAAGCCCTGAACGTCGCCCCCGACCAGCTCCGCGTCATAGCGAGAGATGTCGGCGGCTCGTTCGGCATGAAGAGTGGCGCGTATCCCGAAGACGTGCTCGTCCTGTTCGCGGCCCGCCGCCTCAAGCGGCCCGTACGATGGATCTCGTCGCGACGCGAAAGCTTTCTCTCCGACGACCACGGCCGCGACATGCTCGTCGATGCGGCCCTGGCCCTGGATGCCGACGGACGCATGCTCGGCCTGCGCGCAGATTTCACCGTCAATATCGGCAGTTACCTGTCCGGCCGGTCGCTGTTCATGATGAACAACATCGGCGGTGTCGCGGGCGTTTATCGCATCGGCGCCATCGAGGCTTCGGTGACGGGCGTCTTCACCAACACGATGACGAACGCGCCCTATCGCGGGGCCGGCCGTCCCGAGGCAACCTACGCCATCGAACGCCTGATGGATCTGGCCGCCCACAAGCTGGGCCTCGACCCCTACGAGCTGCGCCTGCGCAACCTGATCCCGCCCTCCGCCATGCCTTACGATACAGGCTTCGTCTTCAAATACGATTGCGGCGCCTTCGAAGGAAACATGCGTGGTGCCGCCCTGTCGGCGGACCGCGCGGGCTTCGCGGCGCGCCGGGCGGAAGCTGCAAAGCGCGGCAAGCTGCGCGGACTGGGAATGGCCAACCCCATCGAGGTGGCGGGCGGCCCGTTCCTCAAACCCGGTAAGGACCACACGCGCCTTCAGGTGCATGCCGACGGCACGGTGACGCTCTACGCCGGCGTCATGTCGGTCGGCCAGGGTCTCGAAACGGCCCTGACGGATATCGTTGCCCAGGATCTCGGGCTCGAGCGCGCGGCCATCCGTTACGTCTTCGGCGACACCGACGATCTCCCCACCGGGCGCGGCAACGGCGGCTCGAGTTCGATCCCCGTCGGCGGCCCGGCGACGAAACGCGTCATCGGCAAGGTCGTCGAAACCGGCCGAAAGCTGGCCGCCGAACTGTTGGATGCCTCCGTCGAAGACGTGGAGTTCCGCGACGGCCGCTTCCCTCTGAAGGGCACCAACCGCTCGGTCGGCCTTGCCGACGTGGCCCGCCTCGCCGAACAGAAATCGCCGCAAGGACTGGCCGAGAGCGCGGAGTGGGATCCGCCGGCCGTCACTTTCCCCAACGGCTGCCACATGTGCGAAGTCGAGATCGACCCGGATACGGGCGTCGTCGAGATCGCGCGCTACACCATCGTGGAGGATCTCGGCAACGTCATCAACGAGACGCTGGCACACGGCCAGATCCAAGGCGGTGTGGCCATGGGCATCGGCCAGGCGCTCGGCGAGCTGATCGTCTACGACCGCGACAGCGGGCAGCTCGTGACGGGATCCTTCATGGACTACCAGATGCCACGCGCGCATGACGTGCCGCCTGTACGGCTCGGTCTCAATCCAGTGCCCACAGCGGTGAATCCTCTGGGTGCCAAAGGCGTGGGCGAGGCGGGAACCGTCGGCTCGCTCGTGGCCTGCATCAACGCCATCGTCGATGCGCTCGCGTCCTACGGCATCACGCATTTCGAAATGCCGGCAACGCCCGCACGGGTCTGGCAAGCGATTCAGGACGCCGGCCGCAAGGCGAGCTGAGTCCGGCAGACGAAGGAAGGTGCTGCGCCGCGCTCAGGCGGCCAGCGCTTCCCGCGCGTTCACGACCCAGGATTTGATCCGCTCGACATCAGGCGGATTGCCTTGGCGCAGAATCCGCTGACCTTTCGGCGACGCAGCGAATGCCAGAAGCCGGGCAGACAGCTGTTCGGGTGCGATGGCGGCGACCTCTTCGGCTGTCCGCACTCCCGCACCGACCAGCAGCTGGGCATGGGTCCCTCGCAGTTCGGGAATGTCGAGGACCAGCCGGCATTGAGCCTGCCAGTCGAGCACCTCCTCCGCGGTGATCCCCGCATGCCCGATCCGCGTGGCGATCCCCTCCGCGTCCCCGGCCAGGAGATCACGCACTTTCAGAACCCCGAGCGGCGCCAGCCTATCCGCCAGACGTGGGCCGATCGACGGCGCGTCGACGATCGGTGCGTCGAGCGTCAGATAGACACGCTTCGCCCGGGATTCGGCCGGCTCGGGCGCGACGCGCTCTGGCGGCGGCGCAACGATGGCCATGGGCGCATCGTCGAAGCGCCGAGCCGCCGCTTCCACTTCGCTTCGCTGCAATGCGCTCAGGAGCGAAACCGGTTGTGCGGTGACCGCGGACGCCGGTGCATCGGGGTCAGCCTCGCTCGCTATCAGCGGCGGGATGGGTTCGCCGGGGAAGCGTGCGACCGGGGGCAAAGGGCGCTCCTGGTCCAGCGCACGCGGCGCCGGACGCGGAGGATCGACAGGCCCGAGCGCCGAATGACCCGTCGCAGCAGGAGCCTGCGTGGCACGGTTGCCCAGGCGCCGCTGCCGTTCCGCATCCTCGCTCGCCGAGCGGTCCACCGTCGCGGCGGGAGTTGCGCCGCCCTTCTTGGTCGCCGCCGCAGCCCGCGGCGCGAGCACCTCCCTCGCGTAGGCATCGCGCACCGTGCGATCGTCCTCAGGCAACGCCTTTTCGACTTTCCCCGTCGCCATCAATTCATCGTAGATCGCCTCGACGGTCGCACGTTCCCGCCTGTCTGCGATCTTCTTCAACACCTTGTTCACGGGCACCTTCAGGCCGGCGACAACGACGTCCAACGTCAAGTTCACGTCCGGCGGCGTCACGTTCGCTTCCGCGAACGCCCGTTGCAACACAACTGCATAGAGTGAGATCGCACGCCCGATCTGGCGTGCCACTAGAGGCCGTGAGACTTCGTCGAGGCCGGAAGGCGGATCGACGACGCCTCGCTTTATGTCGTAATGCGCGATGAGCTTCTCGTACTGCTGGTTCGCGTCGAGTGCGGCCTGACAGAGAAGATCCTCGAGCCAGCGTTCCCCGTCGTGGACATCGCTCGTGGAAGACGCATCCGCTTCGGGCAACCGCTTCAGTTCGGCGTAGGACCGGGAGATACTCCACTCCGCGGCCCGATGAATGGCGTTTTCGGCTTCCGATTGCGCGGTGTGAAACGGCTGGACCGGATCGGTAACGTAGTGGCTCAGCACCCCCGCGCTCCAGGCGGCCGCGGGCCAGTCCGCGCGCCGGCAGGCCTCTACAAGATCCACGTACCAAGCGCGTGCCTTGGCCGGTGCTCCGCCCCAGTAGCCGTCTCGGGGGTGCAGCACGTGGTTCTTGAAGTCCTTGAACAGTTCGTCGGGCGCCTTGGCTCCCTCCACCAGGGCGCCCGCGTGCTTGAAAAGAAGCCGACGCCATGCGTCCGCGTTCGGGCCCTGAAGTCGAGCGACACCGTCAAGCACGAGGTAATGGTGCGTGCCACGCGCATGAGCGGCCGTGATGACTGTCAGTAGCAGAGACATGAAATTGACGACGCTCCCAAGGGCGCCGGGACTGCCGGCCCGGCTGCCGAACAAGTAGCAGAGTCGTCCTCGCCCGACAGACCATACCCGCTCAAACATGTTGAAAGAGCGACTATTTCCCGTCCGATCCGCCATCGATCAGACGTGCGAACTTCTTTCAACATCTCTGATTTAATGCTCCATTAAGCATTTGGACGCTGACTGGGTGTTGCCACAAAGAAAACGCGAATCACATCCAGCTTGAGGTGGCTTCGTTGCGGGATCAGTTGATGCGGGATCACCGGCGCGTTTCGGCGGCTGGAGGAGCAGTTGCCTGAGATGCGGCGCCTCAAAGCGCCAGTTTGCCATGGAAGCAGGTTAAACCATGAACAGAGTATTGCATTTTGGCCGACCGTTCGCGGAGCACATCGCTCCGATCGTGTCCAGCCGCGCGCTGGACGTGCTCATAGCATCCGTGGCGTTTCTCGCCGCGCTCCCGCTGTTGGCGATCATGGCGCTCTTGATCCGCCTGGACTCCAAAGGTCCGGCGATCTTCCGCCAGCAACGGGTCGGACGCGATGGCAAAGCCTTCACGATCTACAAGTTGCGCACGATGCACGTGAACACGTCAGAGCAGCCTACCCACTTGACTTCGCCCAGCGCAACCACGCGGGTCGGACGGATATTGCGGCTCACCAAACTCGACGAGTTGCCCCAACTTTTCAACGTCATCAAAGGCGATATGGCGCTCGTCGGTCCACGTCCCGGGCTCTTGACACAGGTCAGCCTTCTGGAGGGGCGCAGAGCGTTCGGCATTTTAAGATCCAGGCCTGGGATCACGGGGCTGGCTCAGGCAGTCGGCGTCGATATGTCCAATGAACCGCGCCTATTGGCCCTCGACGCGCGCTACGTTGCCCGGCGCTCGATGATGTTGGATCTGCGTATCATTCTTGCGACGATTCTGGGCGCTTGGCTGCTCCCGCGGGACGCGCGGGCCTGATCGAGACCGAAGCCGTCGATCGATCGCCCGCGCGTCGGCTCTCTCAAAGGCTTTTTTGAGCTTCGTTCTCGATGAAGCCGTAGACGGCCGTGTGATCTGCCCCGGCTCCCAGTTTGCCGTGGACACGCTCCAGCAGCGCGCTGACGAACCCCAGTTCGCTGGCCGGAATCCCGAGTTCCTCGGCCAGCCGGTTCGCCATACCCACATCCTTGTTCATCAGTGCCAGCGCGAAGCCAGAATTGAACGCGTGGTTGAGCATGTAGCGCTCGACCTTGTTCTCGGTGGTGTTGTTCTTTCCCGACGACGCATTGAGCACGTTCGTCATCACCTGTCCGTCGAGCCCGAACTTCTGCCCGATCACCAACGCTTCCGAGGTCGCGATCAGTCCCGCCGCCGACACGTAGTTGTTGAGCGCCTTCAAGGCATGACCCGAGCCGAGCTTGCCCGTGCGGTAGATGGTGCCGATCGACTTCAAGGCCGCCTCCACCATCGCGACATGCTCGTCCGCGCCACCGACCATGATCGCCAATGTTCCCGAGACAGCGCGCGGCACACCGCCGGAGACGGGCGCATCGACGAGCCCGACACCCTGCGCCGCCAATTCCTCGCCCAGCTTCTGCGTGTCGATGGGATAGGACGAACTCATATCGACGACGACCGAGCCCTTCGCGAGCGTTCCGGCAAAGCCCTTGGCGTCGCCCGAGCCCATCGTCGCCGCGCGCACGACCTTGCTGTCCGGCAGCATCGTGATCACCGTACGGCATTCTGCGCCCAGGGTCGGCAAATCGGGGGCAACCGTGAACAGGTTCGTCTCGGCCTTGAACGGCTCCGTCACGGCGGGATTGGCGTCGTAGAGCATGACGGGAAACTCGGCACGCGCCAGACAGCGCGCCATCGGGGCTCCCATGTTGCCGACGCCGACGAGGCCGATGCGATTGCGCTGTGCCATGCTCTCACTCCATTGATGTTTGCCGGGGCAAGGACCGCCCTTCGTGATTCCGCCGGCACTGTCCACCGGAACACCGTGCGAGACAAGCCGCACCTCAGCGGCTACGGCAAGCGGCCGGCATGGACAAGGTCACGGACTTGCGTCGAGATCTTGCCGTGATCGCATCGGCGGCCGATCATGCCGCCGCACAGAAATTAAGCCGGGACGCAGAATCGCCATGAGCAAGAACGCCGCCGCCCCCCTCTCGGTCGCCGAGGCCTATCTCGCACTTCTCAAGCGTCGCGGCATCGACTGGCTTTTCGCAAACGCCGGAACCGACTTCGCGCCGATCATCGAGGCACTCGTAAGAGGCCGCAAGGCGGGTATTCCCATGCCCGAAGCCGTGCCCATCGCGCACGAGACGACGGCCGTCGCGATGGCACATGGCTACACACTGATGACGGGCCGTCCGCAAGCCGTGATGGTTCACGTAAATGTCGGCCTTGCCAATGCCCTCATGGGTGTCGTGAACGCCGCGCGCGAAAACGTGCCGATGCTCGTGACGTCCGGGCGGACACCGCTGACCGAGCAGGGTCTGCTTGGATCGCGCGATCTTCCCATTCACTGGGGACAGGAGATGTTCGACCAGGCCGGCATGCTGCGCGAGCTGGTCAAATGGGAATACGAATTACGCCATCCCGCGCAGCTTCAAACCGTGGTGGATCGCGCCCTGACAGTCGCCACGACGAGCGCCAAAGGACCGGTCTATCTCTCGCTGCCGCGTGAAGTGTTGGCGGAACCGTGGACCGGCGCGGCGCTCTCGGATGCGCCCTTGACGGCGCGGCCGGCCGATCCCTCACCGGATCCAGCGTCCGTTACGCAAGCTCTCGATATCTTGCGTGCGGCCGAACGCCCCCTCGTCATTGCGGGTCGCGGTGATCCCGCGTCGTTCACGGATCTGGGGAAGCTGGCCGAGAAGCTAGGCGCTGCCGTCGCGCACTTCTGGCCGGCGCGGCTCGCCATCGCGACAACGCACCCCCTGCATGCCGGCTTCGATGTCGGGCCGTTGATCGGCGACGCCGACGCGATCCTCGTGCTGGATTCTCTCGTGCCTTGGATACCGCTGCGCCACGAACTGGCGCCCGGCTGCCGTGTCGTGCAGGTCGGCCCGGATCCGCTGTTCGTACGCACGCCCGTCCGGTCCTTCCCGGCCGATGTCACCATTACGGCAGGCGTCGCCGCGACGGTGACGGCCATGCTCGCGGCGATCGGCGCCGAGCCAGCCGGCGGCTCCGATCGCACGGCGGAAATTGCCGCGCGCCATGCCAGCGCACGCGCAGCGGCGGCCCGCCAGCCTGCGGGCCTCAACACCGCGCCATGGATCAGCCACTGCCTCGACGCCATGAAAGGGGACGAGGCCATCGTCTTCAATGAGCTGGGCTGCGACCCGTCCGTGATGACCTTCACACGGCCAGACAGCTATTTCGGTCATCCCATTGCAGGCGGTCTCGGCTGGGGCGTTCCCGCAGCGCTCGGCGCCAAGCTCGCAGCGCCCGACCGCCTCGTCGTCGCGTGCGTCGGAGACGGCTCCTACATGTTCGCCAACCCTGTCGCTTGCCACCAGACCGCCGCCGCGCTGAAGTTGCCCATCCTCACCATCGTCTTCAACAATGCCGTGTGGAATGCCGTGCGCCGTTCGACGCGCGCCGTCTACCCGGCGGGTGAGGCCGCCGCCGTCAACGACATGCCGCTCTCGAGCCTCACCCCGTCGCCAGCCTTCGAGAAGGTCGTCGAAGCCTCGGACGGGTTCGGGCTGTGCGTAGAAGACGCCGCGGACCTGCCCAAGGCCTTGGAACTCGCGATCGCGGCTGTCCGGAGTGGACGGCAAGCGCTCCTGAACGTTCGCTGCGCCATCGCGACCTGATCGCCCCGCGACACCCGGACGTGGCCCACGACGAAACGCGTGTTTACGGACGATTCACACCGAGCAGCTAGTCTCGTATCGAGGCTGGTGGCAGTGCGTCAGCACCTGCCCGCCCGCCGGCACACCGCCCGTGGAGTGTCTCGTGAGTCCCGCTGCCGATGTTTCCGTCCAACTCGCGCTTGCGATTTCGCTGGCAGCCAGTGGTACGTCATCGATCGGCACGAGCATGGATGCGCGCGCCGTGGCGCCGTTGATCTCCTGGGAACGCACCGCTGAACTGGGATTTACGGAAACCGCATGGCTCCAGGCGCTCCATGCGCATGGCAAGGCCGCCGGATATGCCTCTGTCGCTGGACGCATCTTCAGGACGAGCTCTGGCAAATATTATGTCCCCGTCGCGGCCGACCGGATCACCGTCCGCGCGCTTCTCCGCGATCCAACAGCCGCGCTGCGCATAGCCGCCGCGCAGTCCCTGGCCAATTCTGAGGCGTTGAAGAAGCATTTGGGCCGTGCGCCGACGATGTCGGAACTCTACATGGCGCATCTGCTGGGTCGTGACGCGACCGTCGAACTCGTCACCGCGGCCAAAACGACACCCCATCGCACCGCTGCCGGGCTATTGCCGGAGCTGGCATTGTCCAAACCTGGCCTGTTTTTCGAGCGCACGACGGCGCGTTCGGTGGCCGCGGTGGTTCGCCTGCTTCGCAGCGAATTCGAACGCGGCCTCGCACGCCTCGCCCAAAGTCATGTCGCCAAGCCGAGCCGGGCGGCCTGGCATACGTCGGTGCGAGCGGCCGACAGCAACTGACGACGCGAGCCGCTCCCTTCATGCGCCGGCACGTACCCGTGCCGGCATCAACGGCAATCCCGCGACATCAACGCGCGTGCGATAGACGGTGCCGCAGGCGTCACTCGGCCCGCCACGCGAGCCCGTGACGATGTAGAGATCCCGCATGTCGTCACCACCGAAGCACACACTTGTCACCATCGGGCGCGGCACGGGGATGTCGCGCATGTGCCTGCCGTTCTCGGCGAAAACAACGACGCGCCCGCCATGGGCATCAGCGACCCACACCGAGCCGTCGCTCGCCACCTTCAAACCATCAGGCACACCGCCTGCGCCGAGTACGGCGAACGCGCGCCAATGCCCCACAGAGCCATCTTCGGCCACGTCGTAGACACGCACCATCTCGCGCCGTGCGTCGGAGTGGTAGAGCCGGCGACCATCCGGGGAAAAGCCGAGGCCGTTCGTCAGCAGGATGCCGTCCGACAGCCGCCGCACACCGCCGTCGAGATCGATGACATAGAGATTCCCGGGCTTCATCGGCTCGCCCTTGAACACGGAGAAGGCGAGCGAGCCGACGTAGACGCGCCCCTTGGCATCCGTCGTCAGGTCGTTGAAGCCGGTCGCACCATCCGCCGTCTTCGTGTCGAGCAGCACCCGCGTGGCATGATCGGCCAGACTGACGTGGACGATTTCGCGTCCGCCCGCGACGAGCCCGGCATCCGCATGCAGCGCCATGCCGCCGACGCCCCGGCGCTTCGGTACCGCGAGCGAGACGTTGTCTTGCCGGTCGAGACGGAAGATACCGCCCTCGAGAACGTCGCTGAAATAGAGCCCTTTCGCCGCATCCCAAACAGGGCCTTCGATCAGCCTGTAGCCGGTCGCCAATTCTTGCATCGGATGTCTCCTCCCGCTCCCTTTCGAAGGCGCCCGCGCGTCAACGCGACACGACCGGCCTGGGCAGGCCGAGGTTCTCGCGCAGCGTGGCGCCCTTGTACTCCTTGTGGAAGAGACCGCGCCGCTGCAACTCGGGCACCACGAGCGTCACAAAATCCTCGTAGCTGCCGGGCACGCACGCAGCACCGACGACGAAGCCATCGCAGGCCTCGGCCGTGAACCATTCCTCGAACTTGTCGGCGACCTCCTGAGGGTTTCCCACCCAGGGCGGAGGCAGCTTGCCGCGCCGCGTAATGGTGATGAAATCGCGTGGCGTCGGCTTGCGGTCGCCGAGCGTCTGCACCACGCGGTCACGCCCGGCCTGCGTACCGGTGAATTGCGCCAGTTCCTCGTCGGTGAAGGGCTCGTCGAGCGGCTTGGAGCCGAAGTCGAAGTTGGTCGCCTCAGAGAGCAGCATGAGGCTGTCCACCTCGAGCGGCAGCGTCTCGATGAAGGCGAACTTGTCCTCCGCTTCGGCCCGCGTTGGAGCGACGACCGGATGGCACAGCGTCGCGATCTTCATATGATCGGGATTGCGCCCCAGCGCCGCGCAGGCCGCCTTCATGTCGGCGTAGGCCTTACGCGCCGGCTCGATGTTGGGATTGCTGGTGAAGACGAGTTCGCCCCATTGCGCGGCGAACTGCCGGCCGCGCCCGCTTTGCCCCGCCTGGATGACGACGGGGTGCCCCTGAGGCGATCGCGGCACGGTGAACGGCCCGCGCGAGCTGAAATGCGTACCCTTGTGATCGATGCGGCGCACCTTGTCGGGATCTGCGAAACGTCCCGTCGTGCGATCCAAGATCAGGGCGTCGTCGGCCCACGTATCCCAATGGCCCTTCACGACCTGCATGAACTCGTCGGCGCGATCGTACCGGCTGTCGTGCGCGGGGGCGTGCTCATGCCCCATGTTCTGCGCTTCGACGTCGTTCATGGACGTCACGACATTCCAAGCCGCACGGCCTTTGGTCATCAAGTCCAGCGTCTGGAACAGCCGCGCCACATGGAACGGATGATAGTAGGTGGCCGAACACGTGGCGCCGAGCCCGATGCGCTCCGTCCCCATAGCCATGGGCATGAGGCAGGCGACCGGGTCCATCTTCACACAACGGATGCCGTGCGCTACCGCTTCGGCAAATCGGCCACCATGAAATTCCGGCATGCCCAGGCGATCGTCGAAGAACGCGACCTGGAATTTGCCCGCCTCCAGCACGCGCGCGATGTGCCGGTAGAAGTCCGGGCTCGTGAAATCGAGCCGTGAATCGGGGTGCCGCCAGGAGCCCGCGAAGTTCGAGCAGTTCTGAGCTTGCAGAAATCCAACCAAAACCATGTCGCGCATGACGCCCGCCTCCCGAGTTTGGCCCTCGATCCGGCGGCATGGTTGCAGGAATTGTGGAAGGCGTCACGCTGCGGCGCGGCACGAACAGGCAGCTGGCGTCAGCCGATGTCCCCGTCGACGTAGTACCAGCGGCCATCCTCGCGAACGAAGCGCGAGGTTTCCTCCAGAACATCCGTCCGCCCGCCGATGCGCGAGCGCGCGCTGAAGCGCACCGTCGCCCGGTCGCCATCGGTGCTCGTCGAGATCACACGTAACGCGATCCACTCTTGCCCGGGCGGCAGTGTGAGCGACGGCGGACGCGTCGATGCGTGCCAGGTCCCATGCAGATAGGCCGCGTCACCCAACGCGAACGCCGCGTAGCGCGAGCGCATCAGCGCCTCAGCCGTCGGCGCAGGCCGCACGCCCTTGTGATAGGGCGCGCAGCACTGCTCGTAGTCTGTCGTCTCGCTCTTCTTGCGGCATGGACAGCGCATGGATCACGTCCCCGATGGCACAGCGCAGCCCCTCATGGCGGTCACTCCCAGCGCGGCGGCTTGTCGAGCCGCAGGATCTGCCCTTCGAGACCGGGCCCCGCTGCCGGATAGGCCTTCGTCACGCGATGGTCGTGCCCGGGGATCAGGTGGTCGCGATGGCCGGCGAGCGAGTTCATGCGTCGATAGCCCTCGAGCATGCCCGGCATGTCGTAGAAGATGGCGAACGGCCGCTCGTGATCGGTCTCGTCGTAAACGTGCACGGCATCGGACGCGAGGATCACCCACCCGCGCGCGGTGTGCACACGCAGGATCGCCTGACCGCGCGCATGCCCTCCTACGAGAATAAATTCCAGGCCCGGCGCCAGCGTCACGTCGCCCTTGTGGAACACCATACGGTCCGCGAAGACGAGATCGATGAGAGCCTTCACGTCCTCGGGATGATAGGCGAGCCGGAAAGGCTTGTGCGTCATGTCGCGGCCCGTGACGTGGATCATCTCCTCGTCCTGGATGTGGAACCGTGCGTTCGGGTAATCCTCCAGCGTGCCCACGTGATCGAAGTGCGCGTGTGTCAGGATGACGTCGCGTTCCGCCTTCGCGTCGATGCCGATCTTCGCCAGCGCCTCGCTCGGCCGGCAGAGGAAATCGTAGTCCCGGCCCATGCGTTTGGCCTGCACCGACGTCATGCCGGTGTCGACGATCCAGTTCCGCCCGCCGCCCTTCACCGCGTACGTGAAGAAGTCGAGGCCCTGGATCATCTTGTGATGGTCGCCATCGAGGAACATGTGCCCCTCCGAGCGCTTGTCCTGCTTCGCATAGCGAATGGCGTAGATTTCGTATTCCGGCAGTTTCGTCATGTCCGGCCGTTTCCTTTCGATCTCTCTCGGCTGCCAGTGGGCTCAGAGCTGCGGAAGCTCGCGCACCGGTCCACCCAGCCGCGACATAAGGAATGTCACGATATCCGACTGATAGTCGATAACCTTGCTCGTGGCATTGCCCGGACCATGCCCCGCATCGCGCCGGGTCCGTACGAGGACCACAGAGCCCGGAGACGCCCGGCGCAATGTCGCCGCGAACTTGTAGGCATGCGAGGGCACGACGCGCTGATCGTTGTCGCCCGTCAGCAGCAGCAGCGGCGGGTACGTCGCACCAGCCCTGATGTTGTGCAGCGGTGACAGGGCATGCAGCCACGCGAAATCGGCCGCGCGATCGGGATCCCCGTATTCGGTCTTCCAGGACGCGCCGAACGTATGCTTGTGGAAGCGGAGCATGTCGACGAGCGGTACGCCGGCCGCCACGGCGCCGAAGAGATCGGGCCGCCGCACCATCGCTCCGAGCATCAGCCGGCCGCCGCTACTGGCGCCGAAGCACCCCAGGTGAGGCGTACTGGTCATGCCGCTGGCGATGAGATGCTCGGCCGCCGCGACGATATCGGAGACCGCATTGCGCTTGGAAGCCTGGCGCGCGCCGTCGTGCCATGTCCGGCCGAATTCCGCACCGCCGCGCACGGCCGCGACGGCATAGACACCGCCGAGCCGCACCCAGGCGGCGGCGAGGCTCGAATACCCCGGTTGTTGCGTGATCCCATAACTCCCGTAGCCGTAGAGCAGAGTGCGATTGGTGCCGTTCATCGCCAGTCCCGGCAGGTACATCAGGGTCACGGGGATGTGCGTGCCATCTTCCGACACCGCCTCTGTCTGGCGGATCACTGCATCCTCGAGTGTGTGCGGCGGCTTCGGTCCCGCGATCTCGATCACCGACCCGGTCCTTATGTTGAGCCGCATCTGCCGCACCGGCCGGCGGCGATCGTCGACGTTGACGCGCATGTCGGACGCTGTACGCTCCGTCCGGTCGATGCGGATACGCACAGTCCCGGGAATATCGACGTCCGCGACCTTGCCGCTGTCCACATCGTGGATTTCCAGCCGGTGCCCCAACCTCTCGAAGCGGCGCACGACCAGCCGTTTGCCGATCATCACGGCGCCGTCGATGACGCCATTCCCTTCGGGCACCACCGTGTGCCATCCCTCGGGCGACCCGTCGGCGAGCAGCACCCGCACGATCCTGCCGCGCGGCGCCCCCAGGTCCGTCAAGGCGTAGAGCAGACCGCCCACGGCATGCACCGGGGTAAAGGCAGCGGTGCCGATCGCCACCACGCCGCGCAATCGAGAAGGATCCTCGACCGGCCCCACCCAGATGCCGTGCGCGTCGTCCGTCCCGATCCGGCCGCTGACCAGCAATTGCCGTGATCCGTTGATCGAGCGCAGAGAGAGCGAGATGCCGCGATGTCCCTCTGCCCGCCAAACCAGCCGGTCGTTCGATGCCGGCGTGCCCAGGACGTGGTGGTAAACGTGCAGACTTGTGCGGTCGGTGAGAGTGTCTTCTTCCGGCCTCGGCGGACGCGTGTAATAGAACGACTGTCCATCGGGCAGCCAAACGATACTGGTGAAGCGGCAACCGGTGATGACATCGGGCAGGTCCTGTCCCGAGGCGACGTCGCGGATACGGATCGTCTGCTCGTCGCCGCCATTCTCCGTCGTCAAATAGGCGATACGCCCTTGGCTCCGGTCCGGCACGTAGTTTCCCAGCGCCAGATGCCCTTTCGGAGCGATCTCGTTCGGGTCGATCAGCGTCCTCCCGCCATCTCCCGAAATCGGTCCGATCTCCAGCCAGCTGCGCTCTTTGAGACCATCGTGCACCAGGGACACGAGCTCGCGCCCGAGACGGCGTTGTCCCGCCGAGCGCCGGTAGCGCAGCGAGGCCTGCAGGAAGGTGCGAACCCTGGCGTGGAGCGGATCATCCAGCAGAACACCGCGCGCCGCGGCATCCTCCGCCGCGATCCAGTCACGCACGTCCGCACGCGTCAGATCTTCCAGCGGCCGGAAGGGATCCGGCACGCGGACGCCATGAAGAACGTCGACCGTGTCGTCGCTGGGGGCTTCGCGGTGCACGCGCCCACCGAACGGAGCGAGCCGCACGCGCGAGGGCAGGTATTGCGCGGCCGCGGGATGAACCAGCCCCGCCGCGGCGACAAATCCCAGGAACGCCAAGGCCTCGCGACGGCTGGCCCGTCCCCGAGCAGTCCCCCGATCATCGTTCCCGTCTGCGTTGGACGTCATGCCCGGTTCCTCGAGCGGCACAACTGCATGCACGAAATGCGCTTTTATCGCATCGTCGCGGCGCATCCCACATCGCATTGTCGGGCCCGGCCGCGGTCGCATCGGCCCGCGCGAACGAAAAGCGACACCGGGCAGGCCGCATGCGCCTCGTCGCGCGAAAAAAGCCGCCCACAAGGGTGCACCCCTCGCGGGCGGAGTTGGCCATGCCTCGCCAAGCAACATCGTACTGCCGTCATCCGCTGCGGATGTCGGATGGGGAGCGTGAGAGAACCGGGTTGCCGCACCGGGCGGCAGCGGAGGTGCATCGCCGCCACGCCGCAACCCGGCAGGACCCGTCCTACTTCTGGGGCGCAGTTTCGGGCGCAGGCGCCTGCTCCTGGGCCTGCGGCGGCTCCGGCTGCGATGCCGGTGCCTCGGTCGAGGGGGTCTCGGTAGCGGGCGCCTCGGTCGCCGGCATCTCGACGACGCGCTTCTCCAGCGTCCCCGCCGTGGGGCGGTGCTGACCGTAATGGCTCTGGCCATAGCCCCAGCCGGGCGGGCAATATTGTGCGCTTGCCGCCGAGGAGAAAAGTCCCAGTGCAAGCAGTGAACCGACGAGCGTCTTCATGATCGTACTCCGTATCCAGTCGCGGCAGTCCGGTCTTTCATCCGGCCGAGGCCGCGGGGTTGTCCCTTCTGATGATTGTTTAATAAACGATGTTCGATTTCATGAAAAGGTCGATTCCAGTCGCGCCCGCTCAACCTTTCGTGAGTGCACACGAGCGCGGTGCGCGTCTCGTCGTCAGTGGTTGAGCGCGATCACCACGACACCCGGCACGATCAGCGCAATGGTCGCCACCGTCCGCCACGTGATCTGCTCGCGGCCGAAATAGAAAAACCCGAGCAGCATGGTGAACACGGGCGTCGCCGACACGATGGGAATGACCGACACGAGATCACCGACCTGAAGCGCACTGTTCAGGAATTGGAGCGACAAGGCGTTGGCAACACCTGCCGCACAGAACCAGGCGTGGCTGCGCCGCGTGCCGATGAACGGACGCCCCTCCCATTTGAAGGCCACCCAGGCGACGATCAGCGACACCGTATTGCCGAGCATGACCGCAAACGACGGACTAGGCAGCTCGACGAGCCCGTGTTTCGTCACCACGTGCCCCGTCGCGCGGATGAGCGAGGCTCCGATCGGGAGCACAAGCGCCCAGAGCGGCCACGTGCTCCTCATACCCTGGCGCCGCCACGACGCGACGACAGCGCCCGCAACCACCGCTGCGGTGCCCAAAACCACCGGCAACGTCAATTGCTCACCCAGAAACAGAATAGCCCCGATCGCGCCGAACACCGGTGTCGCGGCCGTCAGAGCACTGGTCAGCGTCGGTCCCATGATCTTGACCGACGAGATCGCCAAGGCCGAGGAGATCGACGGCCGGATTATGCCCACCAGGGCGAACAACAGAGCCGCCCAAGTCAACCAATACCAGCTCTCGAGGAAGAACGGCGCGAACACCCAGTAGACCACAGCCGACGTCGCGATCGAGACCATCGTACCAGAGCGCGCGTCGCTGTTTTCCAGCCCGACATGCGAGAAGTGGTTGGATAGCGCGAACAGAAGTGCCGAGCACAGCGCATAGAGCGGCGCCAGGTAAGGAAAGCTCGCCATTCGTTTCTTCGCCTCGTACCCACCCGGCGGCCGGACATCGCCCACGTCTCCCCACGAGCTGCGCGAACCGTCCACGTCGCGTGCAAGGGTTGGCAGATGCCGCGGCTGCTGTCGAGTTGTCGTCGCCGCAATCAAATCCGGTAAGAAAAAACGAACATGTCCGCGCCTGCTCCCAAGCGTCGCGTAGCGCGCAGCGCCAAAACACGTTATGGGAAGGCTCGCGCCGATTTGCTCGGGGCCGTTCGCGCAAAGCAACCGAACGCCGGCCCATGAGGCGCACCATCTGGAAAAGTACCGAAAATGACCTTCCCGACCCATTCCGCGCTCGCCCGCGCACTCGCCGCGCGTGGATACACCGAGGCAACCCCCGTCCAGCGCGCCATCCTCGAGGCCGAAACAGCCGGCCGCGACCTCGTCGTCTCGGCACAGACCGGTTCCGGCAAGACCGTCGCCTTCGGCATGGCGATGGCGGCAACCCTGCTCGGCGAGTCCGAGAAATTCGATACCGCCAGCACCCCGGTGGCGCTGATCGTGGCGCCCACGCGCGAACTTGCCATGCAGGTGCAGCGCGAGCTGGACTGGCTCTATGCAGAGACGGATGCACGCGTCGTTGCTTGCGTCGGCGGCATGGATGCGCGCTACGAGGCTCGGCAACTATCGATCGGCGCCCACATCGTCGTGGGTACCCCCGGCCGCCTGCGCGACCATCTCGAACGCGGCCGCCTCGTTCTGACAGGGCTGCGCTGCATCGTCTTGGACGAGGCCGACGAGATGCTCGATCTGGGCTTTCGCGAGGATCTGGAATTCATCCTCGAGGCAACGCCGGCGGAGCGCCGCACACTGCTCTTCTCCGCCACCATGCCCCGCGAGATCGAGGCATTGGCCACGCGCTACCAGAACGATGCCATCCGCATCGCCACCACCCAGCGCAACGAACAGCATGCCGACATCGAATATCAGGCGATGCGAGTGGCGCCACACGACGTTGAGAACGCCGTCGTCAACGTATTGCGCTTCAACGAGGCACGCGCGGCGATCGTCTTCTGCACCACGCGCGAGGCCGTCAAGCGCATGCATGGCCGCCTCTTCGAGCGTGGCTTCGCTGCCGTGGCTTTGTCGGGTGAACTGACCCAGAACGATCGGATGCATGCGTTGCAGGCGCTCCGCGACGGCCGTGCCCGGGTTCTCGTTGCAACGGACGTTGCCGCCCGCGGGCTCGACCTTCCCGACCTCGCCCTCGTGATCCATGCGGAACTTCCGCACGACCACGAGACACTTCTCCATCGCTCCGGTCGCACCGGTCGAGCTGGCAGGAAGGGGTTGTGCGTTCTGATCGTGCCTTACCACCGTCGCCGCAAGGCGGAGGCGCTGCTCGGCGCGGCACGGCTCCGCGTGCACTGGCGACCGGCACCGACCGCCGACGAGATCCGCGCCCGCGACCATGCGCGTTTGCTCGAAGACGCAATTTTCGCCGATGTTGCGTCGGACGAGGATACCGCCCTCGCGCGCCTCCTGCAGGAGAACAAGACGCCCGACGAGATCGCCCTGGCGCTCGCCCGCATGCAGCGCGCACGCCTGCCGGCGCCGGAAGATCTCACGCCCGACACGGGACCGCCAGCAAGGGAAAGGCGAGAGCCGCGTGAGAACTATCGCCGCGAGGATCGTGACGGGCAGCGTCGTGAGCGGCATGCCGCCCGGACGGAGGACGCACGCAATTTCCCACGTGAGAACGACCGGTCGCCCGGTGCACCGCGCCGAGCGGCCCCACGCCTGGACGATCCGAACATGGTCTGGTTCCGGCTCAACATCGGCCGCGAGCGCAATGCCGACCCGCGCTGGCTTCTGCCGTTGATCTGCAAGGCCGGCGGCGTGTCCAAGTCGGAGGTGGGGGCCATCAAGATCTTCGACAAGGATTCCCGATTCCAGATCGCGGCCCCGATTGCCGATCAGTTCGAGGCGTATGTCCGCGCCAACAGCGACAAGGAAGGGCAGATTACGCGCGCCGACCGGCCGGTCTACGCCGAGCGCTCTACGAAACGGTTCGAGCGTCCCCATCGGCCAGCCCACAGCCCGGCCGATGGCAGCTCCGAGGCCGCCTTTCCGGCGCCTGAGACGTCCATGCCCCCGCCGGGCAGCGACGCGGAGCCAGCGGCCTCACTTCCCTCACGCGAGCGGTCCCCGGATACGGCACGCCCGCAGCGAGAGTTCCGTCCGCAACGGCATCAATCGGGCAAGCCCCCGCGCCCCCAAGGCAAGAAGCCGCATCGCAAGGGCCAGCGCCCACCCGAAGGGCGCGCTCATGCCGCCCCTCAGAACGGGCGGCCGGCGCAGCCGCACGGCGAGCGATCGCCGTCCAAGTACGCCCAGAAGAAAAAGAAGCGCGCAGAGCCCGCCTCGCCCTGACGTCTCCTCCCGGTGACCCGGTCAAGCCGGCGGGCGAGAGCCCGTCCGTGCTCAGCCGGGTGCTTCCCTGTGCCCTCGGCCATCGTGTTGCAGCGACGCGCGGCCGCGCGCGTCGCGCCCCGACCGCGAGAGATCCCGCATAGCCGCGCCAAGCGCGCCTTCCGGGAAAACGCGAGGGAGGCCGCGCGGACGCGGCGCCTCACATTGTCGCACCGATGACCCAGGGCACATATTCGGCATCGCCGTAGCCGAGCTCTTCCGACTTCGTCTTGTGGCCCGAGGCGACCTTCAGCATGTAGTCGAAGATCTCCTGGCCCTTCTGCTCGATCGGTACGCCGTCGACGATGTCGCCGCAGTTGATGTCCATGTCGTCGATCATGTGGCGATAGATGTCGGAGTTCGTCGCCAGCTTGAACGACGGCGACGGCTTGCAGCCATAGGCCGAGCCGCGCCCAGTGGTGAACGCCAGCACGTTGCAGCCACCGGCCACCTGACCCGTCGCCGCCACCGGATCGTAGCCGGGCGTATCCATGTAGACGAAGCCCTTCTCCGTCACGGGCTCCGCGTAATGATAGACCGCGTTGAGCGTCGTCGACCCGCCCTTCGCCGCAGCGCCGAGCGACTTCTCGAGGATGGTGGTGAGCCCGCCGAGTTTGTTTCCGGGCGAGGGATTGTTGTCCATGCTCATGCGGGCACGCGCGGTGTAGTCTTCCCACCACTTGATGATGCCCACGAGCTTCTCACCCACCTCGCGCGTGCGCGCACGCCGCGTCAGCAGATGCTCTGCGCCGTAGATCTCGGGCGTCTCCGACAGAACGGCCGTACCGCCGTGCTTGACAAGGATGTCCACCGCCACGCCCAGCGCCACGTTGGCCGTGATGCCCGAATAGCCATCCGAACCGCCGCATTGCAGGGCCAGCATCAATTCCGAGGCCGGCAGCGTCTCGCGCTTGGCCTTGGCAGCGACAGGCAGCATGTCGCGGATCGCCTCGACGCCAGCCGCGATCGTCTTCTTCGTGCCGCCGATGTCCTGGATCGTCATGGAACGGAACGTGTCGCTTTCCACGATCCCGTAAGCGTCCTTCATGCGCTGGATCTGGAAGCCCTCGCAGCCGAGCCCAACGACCAGCACGCCCGCCATGTTCGGGTTCGTCGCATAACCCCAGGTCGTGCGTTTCAGAACCTCGAACGTTTCGCCCTCGCTGTCGATGCCGCAGCCCGTCGAGTGCACCAGAGGGATCACGCCGTCGATGTCGGGATGATCCTTCAGCATGTCCGAGCGGTTCACAGCCTCCGCGATGAACCGCGCCACCGTGGCCGAGCAGTTCACGCTCGTCACCACGCCGATGTAGTTGCGCGTGCCGCACTTCCCGTTTGCGCGGCGAAATCCCTCGAACGTGGCACGCGCTTCGAGCGGTAGGATCTCCTCGTTGCGCGCACCTTCCGAGAAGGCATAGTCGCGCTCGAAAGCGGCAAAGCCGCAATTGTGCGTGTGCACATGCGCTCCGGGCGCGATGTCCGCGCTGGCAAAGCCGATGATCTGCCCGAACTTGACGACCGGCTGCCCCTTGGCGATCGGGGCACTTGCCATCTTGTGGCCCTTGGGGATGCGCGCGGTCGCCGTGACCCCGCGCGCAACCGTGCCCTGCGGCACGGCGTCGACCGCGACGATGATGTTGTCCTTGACGTTCAAAGAAAGCGTGCGCGGGGCGGCAGGGATGGTCATTGGGCGTGGGCCTCGTCTCGATGTCGTGGCGGGCCGGCGGCGGCACATCACCAAGTCCCGAACCGGCTGGCGCACCATGCAACAAATCCCCCGCTCTGACGACTGGGGAATTGGCACACGAAGCACGGCCGGACCCGATCCACTCCATCGTTCACGCCCCGCCTCGCCTCGTCTATGCTGCAGGCCGAACCATCCGCCAGGGCCGCCCAAGGCCCCAACATCAGAAACGAGGCCTAATCTCATGTCGCGCATGCCCGCCAATGCCGATCTCAACGTGCTCTTCGCCCACGTCGCCTACGAGTTCACAGAGCCGTTCACGGCCCGCAATACCGGCATGCGCTTCGAGATCGCGCGCAATTTCGCGGAACTGGAGGCGAAGATCCCAGCGGCCGACGTGCTCTCCGTCTCGATGATGTGGAAGAATGAGCTGGCACCCAAGGCGAAGCGCCTGAAGCTCATCCAGTCCATCAGCGCGGGCACCGACCAGTACGACAAGGACGTGCTGAAGGCACACGGCATTCGTCTTTCCAGCGGGCAGGGCGTCAATGCGAATGCGGTTGCCGAGCACGCCATCGCGCTGATGCTGTCGCTCTCCCGGCAATTGCATTTGCTGCGTGATCACCAGCACGCCAAACACTGGCGCCCGATGCAGGGCGACCGCCGAATTCGCGAGGACGAGATCGAGGGCAAAACGGTGCTGATCGTCGGCATGGGCGGCATCGGCCAGCGACTGGCCGCCCTCTGCAAGGCGTTCGGCATGACGGTCCTTGGCACGCGCCGCGACCCTGCCAAGGGCGGCGGCATCGCCGACGAGATCCACGCCGATGGCGACCTCATGAAGCTCGTCCCGCGCGCCGATTTCGTGGTGCTGACCACCGCTTTGACGCCGCAGACGACCGGCCTCATCGGCGCCGATGCTCTCGCCGCGATGAAGCCCACCGCGTTCCTCGTCAATGTGGCGCGCGGCAAGGTTTGCGACGAAGCAGCGCTGACCTCTGCCCTTCAGGAGAAGCGTATCGCAGGCGCTGCCTTGGACGTGACCGTGGATGAGCCCCTGCCCGCCGCCTCACCGCTCTGGACCATGCCGCACGTGATCGTCACACCGCACTCGGCCGGCGAGACCGTACGCTACGAGGATCGCGTCATCGATCTCCTGATCGAGAACGTGGGCCGTCTGCAGCGGGGCGAGACGAACCTCGCCAACGAGATCGTTTGAGGGTACTCCCATGGCGCATGTGCCCACTTCCATTCTCTGCCTGAGCGGCGGCGAGATCGGTCGCCTCGTCGAGCCGGCTGCCGCCATTGCGGCGCTCGCCGAAGGCTTCGTGGCGCTGACCCGTGGCGAGGTGCAGGCCCCGCCACGCCCCAAGGTCGACGTGCCGGCCAAGGGCTTCGCACTCGCCATGCTGGCCTGGGCGCCGGGCAAACCCATCGGCCTCAAGACCGTGAACGTGTTCCACCACAATGCCGCGCACGGCCTGCCCAGCCATCAGGCGATCATCAACCTGTTCGATGCCGAAACAGGCGTGCCCGTGGCCGTCCTCGACGGCGCCGTGATCACAGGCCTGCGCACGGCCGCCGCCGCCGTGCTGACGGTGCGTGAGATGGCGCGCCCGGAGGCCAGGATCGCGACGATCGTCGGTGCCGGCGTCCAGGCACGCGACCACGCCCGGCTGCTGTCGCTGGCACGCCCCTTCACCGAGATCCGCCTTTTCGCGCGCAATCGAGCAGCGGGCGAGGCTGCCATCGCCGGCATCCCCAATGCTGCCTTGGCGACAGATCTCGAAGCCGCGGTGCGGTCGTCGGATGTCGTCTGCCTCACCACGTCGGCCGAAGCCCCGGTGATCGAGGCGGACTGGGTGAAGCCCGGCACGCATGTCACCTCGGTCGGCTTCGCACCGCCCGGCACCGAGTTGCCCGCCGCCTTGATCGAGCGCGCCGCCGTCGTCGCGGTCGAAGCCAAGGCTGCCTTCCAGCCGGCTCCTGTCGGTTGCGTGGAACTCGCCGGTCGCGACCCGTCGACCGGCGCGGAGATCGGCGAAATCCTGCTCGGACAGAAAGCGGGCCGCACCTCACCCGCCGACATCACACTCTATAAATCTATGGGCAACGCAATGGAGGATCTGGTCGTTGCACATCTGGCCTACGAGGCGGCTCGCAGGGCGGGCATCGGGCAGACCGTGGTATTGTAGCTGCCCGCGCCAGGCCGACGCCCCCCCGGAACCGGCGGATTGCCCTTTTGCCATTGACTTGGGTGTCCGAGTAACGGATAAGACCGGCTACGTGCGCCAGATCCGCTGGCGCGCGCAATTCGCTGTTCCAGGTCGAAAGTAGACGCCGCGCTCATGCGGCCGTGCTTTCCTCGCAAAGTCCGCTGGCGCGAGCCAGTGGCGCCAAAGAACGCGGACAAGAAGGAAAGTCGAAGGAACTCAATAATGTACGCAGTCATCAAGACGGGCGGTAAGCAGTATCGCGTGTCGGCCAACGACACACTGGTGATCGAAAAGATCGAGGGCGACGCCGGCGCAGCCGTCGAGTTCGCGGAAGTCCTGATGATCGGTGGGGACGGCGCAGCGAAAGTCGGCGCACCCAACATCGCAGGCGCGAAGGTCACCGCCGAGGTGGTGGAGCAGGGGCGCGGCGACAAGGTGATCAGCTTCAAGAAGCGCCGCCGCAAGAACTCTCGCCGCAAGCGCGGTCATCGCCAGCACCTCACGACGGTGCGCATCAAGGAGATCGTCGGCGCCTGATTGCAGGCAGCCGACCGGAACAATCCCCGACCAGAGGTCTAGAGAACCATGGCACATAAAAAAGCAGGCGGCTCGTCCCGCAACGGCCGCGATACCGAAGGCCGGCGCCTGGGCGTCAAGAAGTTCGGTGGCGAGAGCGTCATTTCCGGCAACATCATCGTGCGCCAGCGCGGCACGAAGTGGCATCCGGGCGCGGGCGTCGGCATGGGCCGCGACCACACCATCTTCGCCGTCGTGGACGGCAGCGTGGAATTCAACACGAAGCGCAATGGCCGCACCTATATCTCGGTGAAGCCACAGAAGCTCGAGGCCGCTGAATAAGCAGCCGGACCGTGCACCCGGGTCCGGCGGCGCGCCAGACCCGGACTGACGTCCTTCCGGGGGAGACGGGTGACCGTCTCCCCTCGTTCGTTTTCTGCCTCGAAAGGCGCGCAGCACGGGGGTGCGAGCACAGGTTCGATCGAGAAAGGTTGCGCCGGTGGCCGCCAGGCATGCCGGACAGGACGTGACATGACGAAGATTGGTGGACACCTCCTCCTGTCGTGGGGGATCAAGCCGGGACCGCTCTTCAAGGCCGCGCTCGCCGAGGCCCGGCGGCTCGCGTCCGAGGACACTCCGCTGGACGAGATCCGAAAGGCGGTTCTAGCGCTGCAGCCGCCGGCGCCCGCCGTCTTGCGTCGCCGCGCCTCCGGCACGTTCGCCGAGGCCATCGCCGCCGAGACGCCCGAGGACGAGGCGAACATCGCGGCCGTGCGTGCCCACATGAGCGAACTGATGCGGTGCCCCGTGATCGAGCACGGCGCCGTGATGCCCGACGCCTGTCCCGCCGGCTCCGCCCTGGGCACGATCCCCGTCGGTGGTGCCGTGATCAGCCGCGCGATCCATCCCGCATTCCATTCGGCGGACATCTGCTGCTCCATGTACGCCACGATCCTTCCCACGGGCCACCGCACACGGGACGTCATGGACGCCGTGCAGGCCGTGACACGGTTCGGCCCCGGCGGACGCGCGCCCGAGGATCAAGTGCCAGATCCGATCACGGACGAGATCGAGGAAACGCGCAATCCGTTCCTCTCCGGGCTTGCTGGACGGGCCAAGGCGCAGCTGTGCGACCAGGGCGACGGCAACCACTTTGCATTTCTCGGCAGGCTGACGGTGACGGACGCACTGCGCAGGAAGCTTTCCCTGAACGGACAGCGGGAGCTGAGCGTGGCACTTGCGGGCAGGGATGCCGTCGACGTGCTGGTGACCCATCACGGCAGCCGCGATCTGGGCGCCCAGGTCTACAAGCGCGGTTTGAGCGAAGCGATGCGGCACACCCAGTCGGTGTCTCCGGACACGCCGCCGCATCAGGCCTGGATCGCCCCCGACAGCGAAGCTGGGGCCGCGTATTGGCAGGCGCTCGACTACGTTGCCCGCTGGACGAAGCGCAATCATCAGCTCGTGCACGAGCGCACGCTCGCACGGCTCGGCATTGCACCGCTGGCGGCGTTCGGCAACGAGCACAACTTCGTCTGGAAGCGCGGCGACCGCTACTACCACGGCAAGGGTGCGACGCCGGCTTGGACGGACGAGAGCGGCAACCCCTTGCTCGGCCTCATCCCGCTCAATATGGCGGCCCCCGTGCTGCTGACGCTGGGCGCGGACCGGGAGGAATATGCCTCGTTCTCGCCGCACGGTGCCGGCCGGAACAAGAGCCGGTCGGCCCTGCTGCGCGAGCTGGGGCTAACCGGCCTCGCCCAGGATGAGTTGGTGCGGCGGGCCCGTATCGCCGTCGATCGCCAGACGCAAGGCCTCGACGTGCGCTTTTTCTACGATCGGCCGGATGTCTCCGAGAGCCCGATCGCTTATAAGAGCGCCGATCAGGTCCGCAGCCAGATCGAGCGATTCGGCCTCGCCGACGTGATCGGCCTGATCGAACCCAAAGGATCGATCATGGCTGGCGACTACGAACGCCCGTGGCTGGGAAAGAAGAAGCCGGGAGCCGGAAAGGCGAGAGCGTGAGCTGATGGGCGAGATGCTGACAACCCGGCGTTTGCAGCTTCGGCCGTTCGCGCCCGAAGACGCAGAGGCATTCCGGGCCTTGGCTGGCGATTGGGATGTCGCGCGGATGACAAGCGACATTCCCCATCCCCTCAGCCTCGCCCAGGCCTTGCGCTGGCTCGAGCCGGCCGAGGACGAGCATCGCTTCGCAGTCGTCCGCAATGGCGGGTTGATCGGTGGCGCTGGTTATTTTCGCCGGCCCTCGGGCGTGGCGGAGCTGGGTTTCTGGCTGGGCCGTGAGCACTGGGGCCAGGGCTATGCCACGGAGGCGACGCGGGCAGTGCTGACGCACGGCTTCGTCGAGAGCCGCTACACGACGTTCTCCTCGTCGCATTTCGTGGACAATCCCGCCTCCCGGCGCGTCCTCGAAAAGCTCGGTTTCGAACCCGCCGGCATGGGGCGCATCTGGAGCGCCGCCCGCGGCCAGGACGTTCAAGCGGCACTCTACTGGCTGACACGCGCACGTGCCGAGCATTTCCTCGATCTGCCACCCTCGTCTGCGACGACCGGGCGCTTCACTGCGCTTCTGAGCCGGATCGCCGGCAGTTTCTTTTGAGAAGGCTGGGCAACCAGGCACCCCCGATGAAGTTCCTCGATCTCGCCAAGATCTACGTCCGCTCCGGAGCCGGAGGAAACGGCTGCGTTTCCTTCCGCCGTGAAAAGTTCATCGAGTTCGGTGGCCCCAACGGGGGTAACGGGGGACACGGCGGCAGCGTCTGGGTGGAGTGTGTCGACAATCTCAACACGCTCATCGACTACCGCTATCAGCAACACTTCTTCGCCAAGAACGGACAGGCCGGCATGGGCCGCGATCGCTCGGGGGCCGACGGTGAAGATATGATCATCAAGGTGCCGCCCGGCACCGAGGTGCTGGCCGAGGACCAGGAGACCGTGCTTGCCGTCCTGATGCATCCGGGCGAGCGCGCGCTGCTCGCGAAGGGCGGCAACGGCGGCTTCGGCAACGCGCACTTCAAGAGCGCGACCAATCAGGCCCCCCGTCATGCCAATCCCGGTCAACCCGGCATCGAGATGACGGTCTGGCTGCGCCTCAAGCTGATTGCGGACGCGGGCCTCGTCGGCCTGCCGAATGCGGGCAAGTCGACGTTCCTGGCAACGGTGAGCAAGGCGAAGCCCAAGATCGCCGACTATCCCTTCACCACGCTCCATCCCAACCTGGGCGTCGTGCGCATGGACGAGTTCGACTTCGTGCTCGCCGACATTCCCGGCCTCATCGAAGGCGCGCACGAGGGGGCGGGCCTCGGCACCCGGTTCCTCGGGCATGTCGAGCGCTGCAAGGTTCTCCTGCATCTCGTCGACGCGACCGAAGTCACGATGGACGTCGCCACTGCCTACAAGACTGTCCGCGCGGAGTTGAAGGCATACTCGCCCGAGTTGGCGCGTCGGCGGGAGATCGTCGCATTGTCGAAGTGCGATGCACTGACGCCAGAGGATATCGCTGCGCGGGTCGATGCGCTGCAGAAGGCTGCACGCAAGAAGCCCCTCGTGCTCTCCTCCGCTTCGGGAAGCGGCGTGAAGGAGGTGCTCCGGGCCATGGTGCGCGCCATTCGCCAACTCGACGCCAAGGAGCGCGAGGCAGAAGCCGCCGACGAGCCGGCCCGTCCCTGGCAGCCATGACGCCTCCCGAACCGGGACCCTCCGGACCGACGCACGGTCAAGCCGCAAAAAACGCACGAACGAGCAGAGACGCGCCATGAGCGAGCCTGGATCCAAGAGCAAGCCCGCGGCCCGCCCCGAATGGAGCGCGGCGGAGCGCATCGTCATCAAGATCGGCTCGGCGCTGCTGGTCGATGGGACGAGCGGCCGCTTACGCGCGACATGGTTGAACTCGCTCGCCGACGACGTCGCCGACCTGCTGGCGGCCGGCAAACAGGTGGTGCTGGTGTCCTCCGGTGCCATTGCGCTCGGCAGGCACGCCATGAGCTTGCCGCGCGGCGCCCTGCCTCTCGAGCAATCGCAGGCCGCTGCCGCCGTCGGGCAGATCAGCCTCGCATCGGCCTACCAGGATATCTTCCGCGCGCGCGGCGCATCCGTGGCCCAGGTGTTGCTGACCCTCGGCGACACCGAGGAGCGTCGGCGCTATCTCAACGCGCGGCGCACCATGGATACGCTGCTGGCCCACAAGATCATCCCCGTCGTCAACGAGAACGACACGGTCGCGACCA
>VFQT010001450.1_pt1 | contig 28406 bp, 25 predicted proteins | sample 3512381 | NCBI WGS metagenome assembly VFQT01 (sample SAMN10412376, study PRJNA504923) | tailings metagenome | isolation source: Relicate 2 Philex TSF3 active mining site | place: Philippines: Tuba, Benguet | collected 2017-08-29
CCTCAAGAGGCGACAATAAAGCACCGCTTCAGGATTTCCCTGAGGGCACCGCGCCAGTCCGAAGAAGTTCGTCAGATGATGCGTCCGCGTTTCGTCGTCCGCATGAGTGTTCTTCTACAGACGCCCCCGGCGGGTGTCAACGGCGAATTTCACAAAACCGTCACGGCCTCCAGCCGTCACAATCGAACCACCTGAGAATAGGTCTTTTTTTCTCCTCCCTCCCCCTCCTCCCTCCCCCTCCTCCCTCCCCCTCCTTCAAACCCATGACGACCTGATCTTGCACATTCGAGCGCGCGGCCGTGTCAGCTCCCTAACGGCGGCTTGCGAGGTTGCCGGCGTTGACATGACGACAATGCGCGTGTGTAGCTCGGTTTCGGGGCGCAACGTCGGAGGCTTGCCCGAATTCGGGCTACTTCTTTGGGTTCCGTTTCGCGGTCTGGATTCGCCAAGACGAGAGGTGGGACATTGTCGGAACTGAGCCGGCACGCGCCGTTGAGCCGATCGCGGGGGCGGGCTGCCGACGCCCGTCGGCGGCATGCGCAAAACGCGCACTTGTCGCGCCGGCGCCGCCCGTTGCCGGATCTCTATATGACAGACCGGGCAGAAGCGCGCCGGGGCAGCGGCTTTCGATGGTTTTTCAGCACATGCCTGGCTGCCGCCGTGGGGGCCGTCGCGATCGCCGCCGTGATCATCGGATCACGCGAGAGCAGCATCGACGGCGCAATGCCCCCCGAGCTTCGCACGGCCCGACCCGGAAAAATGGCGGTCGCTAAACTGACACCTGTCGAAGGTCTCAACTGGGCGACGCCGAAAGCCGACCGACTGCAAGCATCGTCCGATGCCATGTCCACGAAGGCTGTGGTTCAAGAGACGCTGAAGCAGCGCCGCGGCAACCGTGAGTACATCCATCACAAATTCTACGCCCGCATCGGTGTTCGGCTTGCGGCCGTCCCCCACAACTCAGACATCGACGTGCCGCCGTTCAACCCGGTCAAGCTCTACGGCGTCTCAACCCAGGATGGCGCGTCATCCGAAGGCGCCAACGACTCGGAGGCGGGCGACGTGTCCGTCCGTGTCGTGGAGTTGCTGGGCGCCATCCTGCCCGCCGAAGACGGGCAGGAGATGAACAACCAGGAAGTGACGGAGATCGTCACGAAACTGGAGGACCCGAACGCCAACGCCGCCATTCGTCCGGCATACGCTCCGGAGGGCGCGGACAGGGCGGCCAGCGACCTGACCGCCAGCGCCAATCTGCGCATTGTGCCGGAGCCACTGGCGCCCAACACATCGGTATTCGAAAAAGCATCCCACGCCGGTGACGACGTGGCCGAAGAGGTCGACGGCAAGCGCGTCACCGTCACGCTGAAGCGTGGTGACACGCTGCAAAAGGTCCTGGAGAAGCTGGGCGCACCTGCGCATCAGGCCAAGGAGATCTCGGATCGCGCGGCGTCGGTGGCTCCCGACGCCATCGCAGGGGCTGGCCTCGAGGTAGACGTTACGCTCGTCCCCCCGCTCAACGAAAGCACCAGTCGCGTGGAGCCCAGCCGCGTGACCGTGAGCAGCGCCGGGGGAGAGCACAAAGTGACCGTGCGGCGTGCGGCCGACGGCGAACTGGAGGCCACCACGACCGCCATAGAAGTGAGCTCGATAAAGGCGCTCAACGATGGCGGCGGCGACGAGCGCGCCTCGGGGTCGAGCCTCTATGCAAGCCTTTATCGGGCCGGCATCGCGCAAGGGCTGTCGCCGGACCTGATCCAGCAGGTCATGCGGATCCATGCCTACGAAACGGACTTCCGCCGCCGCGCGCGCGGCAACGACGGCGTCGACCTGTTCTTCGATCTGAAGGACGACGGAAAGGCCGCCGACAATCCGCCGTCGGAGCTGCTGTCGGCCGCGATCACGGTCGGCGGCGAGACGCGACGTTATTTCCGCTTCCGTACACCCGACGGCGTGGTCGATTTCTACGATCAAAACGGCAACAACTCCCGACGATTCCTGATGCGAAAGCCGATCCGTAGCGATGCCGTGCGGTTCGTGTCGGGCTTCGGCATGCGACGACATCCTCTGCTCAACTCGGTGCGCATGCACACCGGCGTCGATTGGGCCGGCCCCGTAGGCACTCCCATTCTGGCAGCGGGCAACGGCGTGGTCGAGGAGGCCAGGTTTCGCGGCCAGAACGGAAACTACGTGCGCATCCGCCACGCCAACTCGTATCAAACGGCCTACAGCCACATGCTCAGCCGCTTCGGTCCAGGCATTTATCCAGGTGCCAAAGTCCGCCAAGGGCAGGTCATCGGCTACCTCGGCAACACGGGCCTTTCGACAGGGCCGCATTGCCACTTCGAGGTGCTGATCGGCAACCGGTTCGTCGATCCGATGTCCATCCAAGTCCCAAAGGAGCGCCGCCTGACGGGCAAGGCGCTCGCCGATTTCCAGAGGGAACGCGCACGGATCGAGGATTTGATGCGCCGCCCGCCCGTGCGACTGGCCCAACTCGAAGGGCGGTAGTGTTCCGGCTCCGGCACTTGGCTCCCCGTGCGTCGTACTCCGGGCCAAGCGTCCGAGCCAGAAGGAACACTATTGATCTCGTGCTTCTCTTGCCGCTTTTTCATCCGGCGCATGGCTGCAAGACCAGCCGCAACCGGGGACAAAACGTCAGATGCGCGACACGCGGTGCGACCGGGCCGCAGCCTAGCACGGCGCCCGCCTCAGACGCGCCCCTCCGTCGAGGCCGTCGAATGGATACAAGGGAATGATGCAGCGCAGCCGGCGCGATCGCCGATCAGTATAACCTTCCAGGCCCAAGAACATGGACGGCGCCGAACCAAACTACACCGCGCACCACCGCATCGTGACCCGTCTCGCCACGCTCGCGGTGTGGCAACGCCAGATGCTTGTCGTTGCGGCTGGTGCCGCTTCGACGCTGGCGATGGCGCCATTCCATCTTTTCCCCGTATTGATGGTGACGCTGCCCACCTTTGTCATGCTGATCGATTGCGCCTCGGGCGCACCACATCGCCGGAACAGGGCGAGAGCGGGGCGACAGGCGTTCCTGGCGGGTTGGATGTTCGGCTTCGGGTATCACCTCGCCGGGCTCTTCTGGATCGGCGAAGCGTTCCTGGTCGAGGCGGAGAAATTCGCGGCACTCATGCCGTTTGCCGTCACAGCCATGCCTGCTGGACTAGCGCTGTTCTGGGGAGCGGCGGCCCTGGCGGCGGGACGCTTGTGGCAGCCTGGTTACACACGCATCGCCGCGCTCGCCGTCACCCTATCCGCTGCGGAATGGCTGCGCGGACATGTTCTGACGGGATTTCCGTGGAACATCCTGGGCTATGCCATGACCTATCCCGGGCCCGGGCTGCACAGCGCCGGGCTCGTGGGGATCTACGGCCTGACCCTGGCGACCGTGCTCCTCATGTGCCTGCCGGCCTACCTGCTGCTGGAAGCCGGCGCTGGTGTTTCTCGCAAGCGCGCATGGATCGCGGCCGCGACCGCTGCAGTTGCGCCACAACTCGTCCTGGCGGGCATTGGCGCTGCGGTCGCCTGGGCAACGCCGGAGTTACCTGGCGATCCAGGTGTGCGCGTGCGCATCGTTCAGCCCAGCATCATCCAGAGCGAGAAATGGAAGCCGGAGCATCAGGGCCGGATCTTCGAGGCCCATCTCGCGCTCTCCCACCAGAACGGGCGTGGCGAAGACGACGGAGCCAAGGGCGTCGATCTCATCGTCTGGCCGGAGGCCGCCATGCCGTTCCTGCCTCTCCGATCCCCGGGCGCACTCGCAGCGATCGGGCGCATGCTGCCGGAGGGTGGCGTACTGGCAACCGGTGCGCTACGCATGCAGGAGGGCACCACCCCGGGCGAGCGACGCGTTTTCAACAGCCTGCTGCTGCTCGGCGCAGGCGGGCGGCTGCTCGCAGCGTACGACAAGATCCACCTCGTGCCGTTCGGAGAATATTTGCCGTTCCAGGCAACGCTAGAGGCGATCGGCTTCGAGCAACTCGTGCGGATGCGGGGCGGCTTCGCTTCCGGCCCGGCTCCACGACCGATCATCGCGCTCGCCGGGCTGCCGACGCTCGCCCCCCTGATCTGCTACGAAGCGATCTTTCCCGCGGCCCTCATCCAGGGCCGCGAGCGCCCAGCCGTCCTGCTCAACGTCACGAACGACGGCTGGTTCGGGAATACGACCGGACCGCGGCAGCATCTGCATCAGGCGCGTGTGAGAGCCGTCGAGGAAGGACTGCCGCTGATCCGCGCCGCCAACAACGGCATCTCGGCGATCGTCGACGCCCACGGCCGGATCACGGCATCACTCGGCATGGACGAGAAGGGCGTCGTCGATGGCACCATACCGCCGCCGCGGCGCCCCACGCCTTATGCGCTCCTGGGCGACCTGCCGTTCGCCGCGCTTTGGCTCAGCGTCCTGATTATGGTATTGCATGTCGCACGCAGACAAGACCGTTGACGTGGAAATACGTATTTCGTTGCGGTTGACGAAAACCAGATTTGCACTTAGAGATTGAATTTTGGCGCTCGGCGCCGATACAAATTCAGGGTAGTACAAATGGCGCGCGACGACTCGATCGAAGAAACCGACAATGAAGAGAAGGGCTCCCGGAAGCCCAACCCGATCGACGCGCACGTCGGCAGCCGCGTCCGCCTGCAGCGCATGCTGCGCGGCATCAGCCAGGAAAAACTCGGCGAGAAGCTCGGTCTGACGTTCCAGCAAATCCAGAAATACGAGAAGGGTGTGAACCGCATCGGGGCCAGCCGGCTGTTCGAACTCGCCAACGTTCTTGGCGTGCCAGTCCAGTTCTTCTACGACGACGCGCCGGTTCTGGAGGAGCGTGGCGCGCTGCAGCCAGGGTTTGCCGAGGCACCACCGACGGACTCCTACGTGTTCGAATTTCTGAATACGCGCGAGGGGCTCGAGCTGAACCGTGCCTTCGCCAAGATCACAGACCCCGCCACGCGGCGGGCCGTCATCGATCTCGTGCGGGCACTGGCCAAAGAGGATCCACCGGGCCAGCCCCTGGCCGCCACGACCTGATTTCGCCGCGATGCCGGGCAGCGGGCAGGCGTGACACCTCATGTCGGAGCCGGCAGCGTATTCGGTCGCATGCGGCGCAATTCCTGTGTGCGTCCTGCTTGACCCCGCCATGAAAGGCTGCAAAGAGACAGCCAGAAATCAATAGCCAATGGGGATTTCAGTGGCGCGGAAGTCGTTCCTTTTCACAAGCGAGTCGGTCTCCGAGGGGCACCCGGACAAAGTCGCTGATCAGATCTCCGATGCGATTCTCGACGCGTTTCTCGCCAACGACGAGAAGCTGGGTATCGCCGACAAGAGCGCCGTCAATACGCGGCTGGGCTGCGAAACGCTGGTGACCACCGACAAAGTGGTGATTGCCGGCGAAGGCCGCGGACAGGCGCCGCTCTTCAAGGTGTTCGACAGCCATCAGTTCCCCGGCCACAAGGAAGCGCGCATCAACCGCGAGCTGATCAGCGAGATCGCGCGCGGCGTCATCAAGGACATCGGGTACGACCAGGTCGGCTTCTCCTATCACGGCGCCGACATCGAGGTGCTGCTTCACGGCCAGTCACCCGACATCGCCATGGGCGTCGACGAGAAGCAGGGCGAAGAAGGTGCCGGCGACCAGGGAATGATGTTCGGCTTCGCCTGCACGGACAGCGAGGCGTACGAGAAGGGCACGTACATGCCCGCGCCGATCTTCTTCTCGCACAAGATCCTGAAGGTGCTGTCCGAGCAGCGCCGCTCCGGCAAGCTCGGCGATCTCCTGCCCGACGCCAAGAGTCAGGTCACGATCCAGTACGAGGACGGCAAGGCTGTCGGCGCGACGAAGGTGGTGGTCTCCACCCAGCACCAGAAGTCGAACGGCAAGGGCACCGACTACACGCCCGAGATGATCAAGGAGATGATCGGCGACGCCGTGGCCTCGGCCCTGCCCAAGGGCTGGATGCCCAAGAGCGGCTCCGACTTCCTCGTCAACCCGACGGGCAACTTCGTGGTCGGCGGTCCCGACGGCGATTGCGGCCTTACGGGCCGCAAGATCATCGTCGACACCTACGGTGGCTATGCCCCGCACGGCGGCGGCGCCTTCTCGGGCAAAGATCCCACGAAGGTCGACCGCTCGGCGGCCTACGCGGCGCGCTACCTGGCGAAGAACGTGGTAGCGGCCGGTCTCGCGGAGCGTTGCATGATCCAGGTCGCCTATGCCATCGGCCGACCCGAGCCGATGTCGCTGTTGGTCGACACGCAAGGCACTGGCAAGCACGGCCCGGAGATGGACGCGGAGCTGGAGAAGGTTCTGGCCGAGCTGTTCCCGATGCGCCCGACCAACATCCGGCGCGCCCTGCAGCTCAACAAGCCGGTCTACAAGCGCACGGCGGCCTACGGCCACTTCGGTCGCGCGCCGGAGGCCGATGGCGGCTTCTCATGGGAGCGCACGGACCTCGCCGACGCGATCCGCAAGAAGATCGGCGGCTGACGCGCCGCCTCACCTGCCGGTAGAACGAGATTTCCAGAAGGCCGCGGAGCGATCCGCGGCCTTCGGTGTTTTGGAGGGGAGGTTCGCCAACGGCAAGCGGTGCCTGCTTCTGCCAAAGGTCATGCGGAACTTTTACCCATGGCCGCCGTCAGAGCGCACGGTCTCGGGCCCAGAAGAATGTCGCTAATGGGCCGAGAACGACTGTTTGGAGAGCGCAAACGAAGGCGTAGGTCATCGTCCAGGAAACCGTCAAAGATCGGAAGATGTTCGATGACCATCGCAAGGATGTGCCGGGCACACTGACTGAATTCGGCGGGAAGTTCGTGGTCCGTGGCGGCAAGCTGACAATGGTCGAAGGCGATTGGCCCCACCAGCGGACCGTCGCGATCGCGTCCCCTTCAGGGGATGCAGCGGAGAGCTGGTACCAATCACCCGCCCATCAAAAAGTGCTGCCTCTACGGCTCGGTAGCGCATCCGGAAACTTCGTGATCGTCGATGGCGCGGATTGAGCGGAATTGCAATGCACGCACACATCGTCTGCGCCCCCCCGAAGGTCGATCATTCAACGCACACATGGCGGCGACCGCCAAGGAGACGCCCGAACGATTTGGTTGGTCGGCAACCGTCTCGGATCCCTACGAGATGGATTTCAACCCGTGCGAGGGGGCTACCCATGGCTCTCGCCGACGCAAGCCGGAGCGCTTCGACGTGCTGTTGGAGCAGCGGGAGGCATCCGCGACGGGCACCATTCCCGGTGACGTGACCGGCGAGATCCAGAGACTGGATCGCGCCGACCTGCTGATCCTGCAGTATCCCATGTGGTGGCATCTGCCGCCTGCCATGCTGAAGGGATGGTTCGCTCGGGTTCTCGTCTATGGTGATGTCTATTCGAGCAAGAAAAGCTTCGAGCACGGCCGCTTTGCGGGGAAGAAGGCACTTGTATCCGTCACCGTCGGGACAAGCGAGGCCACCTATCACCATAATGGCCGAAGTGGTGACATCGATCTCATGTTATGGCCGATCAACTTCACCTTGGCCTTCGTCGGATACACGGCCTTGAAGCCGTTCGTCGCGTATGGAGTGGAAGCCGGGTTGCGCTACTGCGACGATACCGTCGTGGACGAACGCCTCGCCAATATCACCGCAATCTGGCGCCGGCCCCTGAGCGACGTGAATTCCGTCCCGATCGTGCCGTTCAATCCGAGGTCCGGTGGCGCGAGGGGACGACGTCCTTGAAGGCGTCGAAGCCCTTCCAGGCCGGCTCCTTAGGTGCGACGCCCTCTTCCGGGATATATTCGGACGGTTTGTCGTTCGCGAGGTCCGGAATGTAGCGTGGACAATTCGGGAAGATGTGCTCCGGCACGACACGAACGATCAACTGCGCACCTGGAAAATCCTTCATCATGGGATCGTCGAGGTGCAGGCTCGCGCGGCCATTGACGCGCAAACGCTTCGGCTTCTCGCCCATCGCGATGAACAACAGGCCGACATTGGCATTGGACTTGATGTTCCCCATGCTCTTGAACATCCCATTGCCGTCGTAATCGGGAAACACGAGCAGATCGGGCGCTGGAACCCTGACGAAGCCCGGCGATCCTCCCTTGAAGGAACAATCTGGCCGCCCCTCGGAATCAGACGTGGCGATGAAGAAGAAGCCGACGCCTTCGATGAAGGCCTTGTCTTCGTCCTTGAAACGGTCGCGCCACAATTTTTCCACGAGGCGATCCGCCAAGCGGGTCGAACCGAAGTGCTCCTGCAGCTCGCGATTGCCCGTGTGATACATCGGCATGGCTCTCACCTTTCCGTCGATAAAGGCCGCACACCTCCCTTGCCCGGCATCGACAATCGGCTGACAGGCTACCAGGGCTCGAACAAAGCTCAAACTCGACTCTTTCCCGCTTATCGGGACTCTTGACGAGGCGGTGCCGACGGCATCTGGGCCCAGAGCCCCGACGCTACGCCACCAGCTTATCCTCACTAGCCTCCGCCGCCCTGGCGTGCTCATATCCGGCCCACGCGAGAGCCCAGCGTGGCGTCGCGCCGTATTCCAGGGAGAGGAGCCCCCATGTTCAGCCATGTATTCGTCGGCGCCAACGACGTCGACGCCTCCAAGAAGTTCTACGACGCAGCACTCGGCGCGCTCGGCATTCCCGAAGGCAAAGCCGATCCTAAGGGCCGCGTGTTCTATCGCACGAAGACCGGGCTGTTCGGCATCACAAAGCCCATCGACGGCAAAGCCGCATGCTGCGCCAACGGCGGCACGATCGGCTTCGCGGCGGAGAGCCCGGAGGCCGTCAAGGCGTTCCACGACGCGGGCGTCGCCGCCGGCGGCACGTCTATCGAGGATCCGCCGGGCTGGCGCGAGAACGGGCCGGTGAAGTTGTATCTCGCCTACATGCGCGACCCGTCCGGAAACAAGATCTGCGCGATGTGCCGGGGCTGAGCCTTGACCACATCCGACACGCCCGAGCCGGGGGACGACGCCGGCTCGGATCACGATGCCGCGCCCTGTGACCTGCGGTCCTACGGCCGCCGGCGCGGGCGCAAGTTGTCCGAGCGCCAGTCGCGCCTGATGCGCGAGCTGCTACCGCGCGTCTCTCCCGACATCGCGACCCCGCCGCCCGAGCGCGCCACCGATCTGTTCGGCGGCGGCGTCTCGGAGGTATGGCTGGAGATCGGCTTCGGCGGCGGCGAGCACCTCGTCTGGCAGGCCCGGCATCGGCCCGACGTGGGGCTCATCGGCTGCGAGCCGTTCGAGGACGGCATCGTCAAGGTACTGACGGCGATCGAGGACGACGGGCTCAGCAATGTTCGCATCCATCCGGACGACGCGCGTGCCATTCTGCGCTGGCTGCCGGATGCGAGCGTCAGCCGGGTGTTCGTGCTGTTCCCGGATCCCTGGCCGAAGGCGCGCCATCGCAAGCGGCGGCTCGTCAACCCGGCCACGCTGGCCGAAATCGCCCGCGTGCTCATGCCCGGTGGCGAGCTTCGCCTGGGGACGGACATCGGGGACTACGCGCGCACCATGCTCGTGGCCCTTGAGACCACGCCGGACCTCGTCTGGATGGCCACATGCGCGGCGGACTGGCGCCACAGGCCGGACGACTGGCCGCCCACGCGCTACGAGCAGAAAGCGCTCCGGGAAGGGCGCCGCTGCACGTACCTTAGGTTCCGGCGCGCATGAGCCGAAGCGGCGATTTGCACAAATCAGGACCATCCCATGCATAAATCGCTTGCATCGACGGGCATTGTCACATAAGTTTGATGTGCTCATGATCATCTCAACTCTGAGAGTGGATCCTCGTGGTCCGCTCTTTTTGTTTTGGGCGATCGCATGAGCACTTTCGTGGAGATTCAGACGATAGAGCCGAGGCAGACAGGCGGGCCGATGGCAGAGGCGCGCTTCATTCAGGAAGCCGGTACAGCAGCAGAAGTGGCGGCATTGGCCGAACCGGTTCTCGAGAGCCTGGGATTCCGGCTCGTGCTGGTGCGGCTGATGGGCGGGCAGTCCCCGATTCTCGAGATCATGGCCGAGCGTCCCGACGGCAGCATGTCGATCGAGGATTGCAAGACCGTGTCGATGGGCCTATCTCCAGTTCTGGACGTGCACGATCCTTTGCCGAACGCTTACAGGCTTCAGATCTCGTCGCCGGGTATCGACCGCCCGCTCGTGCGGGCCTCGGACTTCGACCGCTGGGCCGGCCACGAGGCCAAGATCGAAACCAAGGAGCTGATCAGCGGGCGTCGCCGCTTTCGCGGGATCATAGAAGGTTTCGAGGACGGCGAGGTTCGCCTGGAGATCGATCTGGGAAAGGACGGCCTGCAAGTCATGGGCTTCCCGCTCGAGTTGATCGGCGAGGCCAGGCTCGTGCTCACGGACGCCCTGATCCGCCAGTCGCTGCGCGAGGCGCGCGAACGGATGGCGGGGCTGGACAACGAGATCGACGCGGAGGCGGAGGCCGGCGACGTCCCGCCCCCGCAACCGCCGGGCGGCCATGGAAAAGCCGCCCGCCGCGACAAGAACGAAAAGAACAAGAAAAAGCACAAGAGCAAGCCCTAGGATTCAAAGAAGGCGCACCGAATGGCTCAGGCAGGTATCAGCGCAAATCGGCTCGAACTACTGCAGATCGCGGACGCGGTCGCGCGCGAGAAGTCGATCGACCGCAAGATCGTCATCCAGTCGATGGAGGATGCGATCCAGAAGGCGGCCAAGCAGCGCTACGGCCAGGAGAACGACATCCGCTGCGTGATCAATCCGCGCACCGGCGAGACACGTCTCACACGCGTCATCACGGTGGTGGCAGAGGTCGAGAACGACAGCCAGCAGATCTCGCTGGCGGACGCGCAGAAGCGCAATCCGGCAGCCCAGCTGGGCGAGGAGATCGTGGAGGAGCTGCCGCCGCTGGAGTTCGGGCGCGTGTCGGCGCAGAACGCCAAGCAGGTCATTGTGCAGAAGGTGCGCGAGGCCGAGCGCGACCGCCAGTTCGCGGAGTACAAGGACAAGATCGGCGAGATCGCCAACGGCACGGTGAAGCGGGTCGAGTACGGCAACGTGGTCGTTGACCTCGGCCGGGCAGAGGGCATCATCCGCCGGGACGAGATGATCCCGCGCGAGAACGTGCGCTTCGGCGACCGTATCCGCGCCTACATCTACGACGTGCGCCGCGAGCAGCGTGGGCCGCAGATCTTCCTGTCGCGCGCCAAGCCCGAGTTCATGGCGAAGTTGTTCGCCATGGAGGTGCCCGAGATCTATGACGCCATCGTGGAGATCAAATCGGTCGCCCGCGATCCCGGCTCACGCGCGAAGATCGCCGTGATCTCGAAGGATTCCTCGATCGATCCCGTGGGCGCGTGCGTCGGCATGCGCGGCCAGCGCGTGCAGGCCGTGGTCAACGAATTGCAGGGCGAAAAGATCGACATCATTCCGTGGAGCGAAGACGCGGCGACATTCATCGTCAACGCGCTTGCGCCGGCCGAGGTGTCCAAGGTCGTCCTCGACGAGGACACCAACAGGATCGAAGTCGTCGTCGACGAGCGACAGCTTTCGCTCGCCATCGGTCGCCGCGGACAAAACGTGCGTCTCGCCTCGCAACTGACGGGTTGGGACATCGACATCCTCACGGATACCGAGGAGAGCGAGCGGCGGCAGAAGGAATTCACCGATCGCACGCAGATGTTCATGGAGAAGCTCAACTGTGACGAAGTGATCGCACAGCTTCTCGCGACGGAGGGCTTCGCCTCGATCGAGGAAGTGGCCTACGTCGATGTTTCGGAGATCGCGCAGATCGAAGGCTTCACCGAGGAAAGCGCAACGACGATCCAGAATCTGGCGCGCGACCATCTCGAGCGGCTCGAGGCCGAGCGCGATGCGCGCCGCCGTGAGCTGGGCGTCGCCGACGAGCTAGCGGAGGTTCCCGGCGTGACGACCGCGATGATGGTGGCTTTCGGCGAGAACGACATCAAGTCGGTCGAAGACCTCGCCGATTGCGCCACGGACGATCTCGTGGGCTGGACCGAGCGCAAGAAGGAGAAGGGCGCCGACAACGTTCGGCACAAGGGTATTCTCGACGGGTTCGACATCGACCGGAAGGGCGCCGAAGATCTGATCATGGCCGCGCGTGTGCACGCCGGCTGGATCAAGGCCGAGGACCTCGTCCAGCCGGATCCCGACGAAGAACCCGCCACCGAAGAGGGCGACGGCGAGGCCGCTGCCCCCGGCAACGCCTGAACGACGATGTGGACGGAGCAGAACAAGCAGAGATGGCCGAGAACGCGCGCGACATCGACCGGAGGGCAGGACGGCCGGGCACGGAGCCCGAGCGGTCTTGCGCCGTTACGCGCGCGAAGTGTGCGCCTGCCGATCTAATCCGCTTCGTCCGCGGCCCCGATAGTGTTATGGTACCGGATCTGGCGGGAAAACTGCCGGGTCGTGGCGTCTGGGTGACGTGCGACAAGGCGATCGTCACCGAAGCAGTTCGTAAGAATGCCTTTGCCCGCAGCCTGAAGGACAATGCGACCGCGGGCACCGACTTGCCGGACCTCGTCGAACGATTGTTGATCGAACGATGCGTCGGCGCCCTGGGCTTCGCTCGGAAAGCAGGGCTGGTGATCGTCGGCTTCACGAAGGTCGACATCGCCATCGAAAAAGGGCAAGCAATAGCTCTTGTTCACGCTAGGGATGCCGCCGAGGACGGCCAGAGCAAGCTCGACCGGAAGTTTCGCGCCGCGACCGACGTCTCCCTCGCCGACATGGAGGCACTGATCGTGACGCAACTCTGCTCCGATGAATTGAGCTTGGCCATGGGGCGGTCACATGTGGTACATGCTGCACTCACAGAGGGTGGTGCAGCTCGATTTTTTCTCAAGGAAGCCGCCCGATTGCGGCGCTATCGCAGCGGAGCCCTGAGCGGCCCCGTACTTCAGCAAGACACCAACTCAGGGTCGCAGACGGAACAGGTATGAGCGAGACCAAGGAAAGCTCGGACAAGACACTTCGCCAAGGCGGGGGAAAACCCGCTCCAGGTCGCTCTCCGGGGCGCGTGGAGCAGAATTTCAGCCATGGCCGCAAGAACGTCGTTGTCGTCGAGCGCAAGCGTACACGCAAGCTGACATCGCCCGGCGACGAGCAGGCGCAGCGCAGCGATGCGGGCGCCGGCCGGCCCGGTCCCTCAGCACAGCGTCCCGGCGCATCCGGCGGCGGGCGTGCTCCTGTGGCCCGCGGCGGATTGTCGACCGGCGAGATGGACAAGCGCGCGCAAGCCGTCCTGATGGAACGCAAGCGGGCCGAGGAAGAGGCCAAGGCGCGCGCGTTGGAGGAAGAGCGGCGCAAGGCCGAAGAGGCCGAGGCTGCCCGAATCCGCGAGGAAGAGGAGCGCCAGCGCAAGCTCGCCGAGGAAGAGGCCCGCAAGGCGGCCCCCGTACCCGAGGCACAGCCGGAGCCCCCGGCCGCCATCGAAGCGCCCCCGCCTGTCACGGCCCGCGCCGAGACGCCTGCACGGCCGGCTGCCGAGGCTCCGCGCCAGCAGCCCGGCACGGCCAAGGCGCCTGGGACGGGCGATCGCGCGCCACGCACCGAGGCGGCAACACCTGCCACTGGTGCGCCGGTGCGCCGCCGCCCCAACGAGGCGATGGTCTCCGACGAGGACGAGAGCGCGAGCAAGCGCAAGGGGACACCCGGCGGCGTGAAAGCGCCCCGCAGCCCGATCAAGGGAGCTGACGAGCGTCGGGCCAGCGGCCGTCTGACCGTGGACAAGCTGCTCAACGACGAACAGCGCGAGCGTTCGCTCGCCTCGCTGCGCCGCAAGCGCGAGCGCGAGGCGCGTCAGCGCATGGGTATCCAGCAGACGCGCGAGAAGATCGTGCGCGAGGTCATCATTCCCGAGGTCATCACGATCCAGGAACTGGCCAACCGCATGTCCGAGAAGTCGGTCGACGTGATCCGCCTGCTCATGAAGCAGGGTGCGATGCACAAGATCAACGATGTGATCGACGCCGACACGGCGGAACTGATCGTCACCGAATTCGGCCACAAGGTGAAGCGTGTGTCGGAGGCGGACGTCGAGGAAGGTTTCATCGGCGCCAAGGATATCGACGAGCATCTGGAGTATCGCGCTCCGGTGGTCACGATCATGGGCCACGTCGACCACGGCAAGACGTCGCTACTCGATGCGATCCGCAAGACCAACGTCGTGTCCGGCGAAGCGGGCGGCATCACGCAGCATATCGGCGCCTATCAGGTGACGGCGCCGGACGGCCAGAAGATCACGTTCATCGACACGCCGGGCCACGAGGCCTTCACGGCGATGCGTGCACGCGGTGCCAAGGTGACCGACATCGTGGTGCTGGTGGTCGCGGCCGACGACGGCGTCATGCCGCAGACGGTGGAAGCCATCAATCACGCCAAGGCTGCCGGTGTTCCGATCATCGTGGCGATCAACAAGATCGACAAGCCGGCCGCCGACCCGATGCGCGTCAAGACCGAGTTGCTCCAGCACGAGATCGTGGTGGAAAGCCTCTCGGGTGAGACGCTCGACGTGGAAGTTTCAGCGCTCAAGGGTACCAACCTCGACAAGCTGCTCGAGGGTATCGCCCTGCAGTCGGAGTTGCTGGAGCTCAAGGCGAACCCGAACCGTTCGGCGGAAGGTTTCGTGATCGAGGCCAAGCTCGAGCGGGGTCGCGGTCCCGTCGGCACGTTGCTCGTGCAGCGCGGCTCGCTGAAGGTCGGCGATATCATCGTTGCCGGCGCGTCCTGGGGTCGTGTTCGCGCGCTCCTCGACGACAAGGGCAAGAATGTCGACAGTGCCGGGCCATCGGTTCCGGTCGAAGTGCTGGGCTTCGATTCCGCGCCAGAAGCGGGCGATCAGTTCGCCGTGGTCGAGAGCGAAGCGCGCGCCCGCGAAATCACGGATTACCGCGTGCGCAAGCGGCGCGAGGCGCTCGGCTCCGCCGGCACGGCGCGTACGCTCGAGCAGATGATGCAGCAGCTCAAGGATGCTGGCCGCAAAGAGTTCCCGCTCGTCGTCAAGGGCGACGTGCAGGGCTCTCTGGAGGCCATCATGGGCTCGCTGGCGAAGGTGGGCAACGACGAGGTCATGGCCCGCATCGTTCACTCGGGTGTCGGCCAGATCACGGAATCGGACGTGTCGCTCGCGGCTGCGTCCAAGGCCGTCATCCTCGGCTTCAACGTCCGCGCCAACACGCAGGCCAAACAAGCCGCCGAGTCGCAGGGGATCGAAATCCGGTATTATTCGATCATCTACGATCTGGTGGACGAGGTGAAAGCTGCGATGTCGGGCCTGTTGGCTCCGACGAAAAAGGAAGTCTTCCTCGGCTACGCCACGATCAAGCAGGTGTTCAACATCTCCAAGCAAGGCAAGGTGGCCGGCTGCCTTGTCACGCAGGGCAAGGTGGAGCGCGGCGCCAAGGTGCGCCTGCTGCGCGAGAAGACCGTTATCCACGAGGGCACGCTGTCGATCCTCAAGCGCTTCAAGGACGATGTGCGCGAGGTGCCGGCTGGCCAGGAATGCGGCATGGCATTCGCGAACTACCAGGACATTCGTGAAGGCGACGAAATCGAGTGCTTCCAGGTGGAGACGATCGCGCGGACGCTGTAAGGGCGTCTGGCCTCAGAGCTACTGTAATCCGGGCGGGCCGCCACAAGCGCCTGCCCGGTTTGTTTTTCGAGAGCGCGACACGAGCACTCACGACGCATGCCAGCGAAAAGCGATTGACGCAACTCGCGATCGGCGCGACAAGCGCGGCTCCCCTAGGCGCGGCGCGATGCGCGCTTCGCCTTTCCCGCAAGTGCTGTCGCCGGTCCAATCCCGGCCACAGAGGACGACGATGACACGAAAACAATCGAGAGCCGGCGAGCAGCCCGGCCGCGGCCCGTCGCAACGCCAGTTGCGAGTGGGCGAGCTGATCCGCCACAAGGTCGCGGAGATGCTCGTGCGCGGAGAAATTCACGACGATGTGCTCGCCGCGCATGTCGTCACGATCCCCGAAGTCCGCATGTCGCCAGACCTTAGGCTCGCCACCGTCTACGTGATGCCGCTGGGCGGGGAGGACGTGAAGCCCGTCCTGGCCGCGCTCGAGCGGAACAAGCGCTATATTCGTGGCGAGATCGCCGAAACGGTGAATCTCAAGTTCGCGCCCGACCTGCGTTTCCGCTTCGACGAGAGTTTCGACGAGGCGACGCGTATCGACGCGCTGCTCGACAGCCCAGCGGTCCGGCGCGACACGTCCAAGACGGATTAGGAACCAGGAGTAGCCCGACCGGGCGCGATGGAGCGGCGACAGGTCCGTCGCCGTTCATTCTTGCGCTGCGATGGCCCTCTTGTGATCCCTGCATGCCGCGAACTCCCTTTCCTTCCATATTGCCCGCGAAAGACACATGGCACGAAGAAAAAAAGGCAATCCGATCAACGGCTGGATCATCCTCGACAAGCCCGTGGGGATGACCTCCACGCAAGCCGTGGGCAAGGTCCGTTGGCTTTTCCAGGCGCAGAAGGCCGGACATGCGGGCACACTCGACCCGTTGGCGACGGGCGTTCTGCCGATAGCGCTCGGCGAGGCTACCAAGACGGTTCCTTATGCCGTGGATGGCCTCAAGGCCTACCGGTTCACAGTCCGCTGGGGCGTGGAAACCGATACGGACGATGCCGAAGGCAAGCCGATCCGCACCAGCGACAAGCGTCCGACGCGCGGCGACATCGAAGCGATCCTGCCCCAGTTCCACGGCGAAATCATGCAGACGCCGCCGCAGTATTCAGCGATCAAGATCGCGGGCAATCGCGCCTATGATCTGGCGCGCGGCGGCGAGCAGGTGGCTCTCGAGCCACGACCGGTGGTGATCGATCATCTCGAACTCGTGGAGATGCCCGATGCGGACACGGCGGTATTCGAGGCGGAATGCGGGCGCGGCACTTACGTGCGCGCACTCGCCCGCGACATGGGTCGACTGCTCGGTTGTCTCGGTCACGTGACCCAACTGAGGCGCACGCAGGTCGCCGCCTTCACGGCCGAGTCCGCCGTGAGCGTCGCGGAACTCGAGGCCGCACACGACGCCGAGGACGGAGGGGCATCGCTGGCGGGTTACCTGCAGCCCGTCGAACTGGCTCTTGCAGACTTGATCGAGGTGCCCGTCAGCCAACACGATGCGGCACGCCTCGCCCGCGGCCAGCCCGTTCTCATGCGCGGGCGCGACGCGCCGATCATGACTGGTGAAGCCTACGCCATGTGCAAGGGTCTGCTGATCGCACTTTGCGAAATAGACAAAGGCGAGTTGCTTCCCATCAGGGTTTTCAATCAGAAGTAGGAGGAACTCGGGCGAACGCGCATGAATTTCATTCGCGTTCGGCTGCCACTCGTGTATAAGGCGCGCGGGTGTGTGCCCGGCTCGTCCGGGTCTCCGCCATCGACGACCCTGCTGGACGACATCCCGGCTGTGGCCGTAATTTCCTCGCCAAGCGAACGCCGGGGACCTGTCCCGGGCCGATGACGGCGAGGCCTACATCCTCCAACATGGAAAGGACCGCCCGATGTCGCTGAGCGCCGAGCGCAAAGCCGAAGTCATCAAGAACGTCTCCGCGAAGCCGAACGATACCGGCTCCCCAGAGGTTCAGGTTGCACTCCTGACGGAGCGCATCAACAGCCTGACCGAGCACTTCAAGACGCACAAGAAGGATAATCACTCCCGGCGTGGCCTCCTCAAGATGGTCAGCCAGCGCCGCCGTCTGCTCGACTACCTCAAGTCGCGCGATCCCGGCCGCTACCAGAAGATCATCGAGCGCCTGGAACTGCGCCGCTGAGGCGCGGTTGCGCCGGGCCTGCGGGCACCGGCTCGTCAGGCTATCGCCAGCTTTCTGCAAGCGCCGGATCTCCACACGAGACGCCGGCGCTTGCGGCGTTGAATCCCGCTCCGGGGGTGAGCGGCCAGTCCGAACAAAGATAACCAGACTTAGAACGCGAAAGATCGAGACGACATATGTTCGACATCCATACCGAAGAGATCGAGTGGGGCGGCCGCAAGCTGCGCCTCGAGACCGGCCGCATGGCACGGCAGGCCGATGCCGCCGTCATTGCCCAGTACGGTGAGACGAGCGTGCTCGCTACCGTCGTCGCCGCCAAATCCGTCAAGCCGGGTATCGATTTCTTCCCGTTGACCGTCAATTATCAGGAAAAGACCTACGCGGCGGGCAAGATCCCCGGCGGGTTCTTCAAGCGTGAGGGCCGTCCGTCGGAAAAGGAGACACTGGTCTCCCGTCTGATCGACCGACCGATCCGTCCGCTGTTCGTCGAGGGCTTCAAGAACGAGACGCAGGTCGTCGTCACCGTCCTGTCGCATGACCTCGAGAACGATCCCGACATCGTCAGCATGGTTGCAGCCTCCGCGGCGCTGACCCTGTCCGGCCTGCCGTTCCTGGGACCGATCGGCGCGGCGCGCGTCGGTTTGGTCGACGGCCGCTTCGTACTGAACCCGCTTCTCGACGAGATGGCGTTGTCCGCCCTCGACCTCGTCGTGGCCGGCACCAACGACGCCGTCATGATGGTGGAATCGGAGGCCAAGGAGCTTCCCGAGCAGCAGATGCTCGAGGCCGTCATGTTCGGCCAGAGGGGCTTCCAGCCGGTCATCGACGCGATCATTCGCCTTGCCGAGCGTGCGGCGAAAGAGCCGTGGGCTTTCGAGCCGAAGGACACGTCCGAGCGCAAGGCCCAGATGCGCGCCCTCGTCGAAGAGGATCTGCGCAAGGCGTTCGCCACGCCGGAGAAGCAGAAGCGTCACGAGCTGGTCGACGCGGCCAAGAAGAAGGCCTTCGAGGCCATGATGACGGCCGAAACGACTCCGGCCGAGCAGGTCGAGCTCGGAAGTATCTTCAAGAGCCTCGAGGCCGACGTCGTGCGCGGCGACATCATCCGCACGAGCCGGCGCATCGACGGTCGCGACTTGAAGACGGTCCGTCCGATCAGGTCGCAGGTGCGCGTGCTGCCACGCACGCACGGGTCAGCGCTGTTCACCCGTGGCGAGACGCAGGCCCTCGTGGTGGCGACGCTCGGCACCGGCGACGACGAACAGCGTATCGACGCGCTGGAGGGTTCGCGTAGCGAGCGCTTCATGCTTCATTACAATTTCCCGCCCTACTCGGTCGGTGAAACGGGCCGCATGGGCTCCCCCGGCCGCCGCGAGATCGGACACGGCAAGCTCGCGTGGCGCGCGGTGCATCCGCTGCTGCCGAGCCAGGAGGAGTTCCCCTACGTCGTCCGCGTCGTCTCCGAGATCACCGAGTCGAACGGCTCGTCCTCGATGGCCACGGTTTGCGGCACGTCCCTGGCTCTCATGGACGCCGGCGTTCCGATGAAGGCTCCGGTCGCTGGTATCGCGATGGGGCTCATCAAGGAGGGTAACGACTTCGCGGTTCTGTCGGACATCCTCGGCGACGAGGATCACCTCGGCGACATGGACTTCAAGGTGGCGGGCACCGCGAACGGCGTGACCTCGCTGCAGATGGACATCAAGATCACCGGCATCACCGAGGAGATCATGCGGGTGGCGCTGGAGCAGGCGAACGCAGGCCGTCTGCATATCCTTGGCGAGATGGCCAAGGCTCTCGGCACGGCCCGCACGGAGCTCGGCGAGCACGCGCCGCGCATCGAGACGATCAAGATCCCGGTCGACAAGATCCGCGAAGTCATCGGCTCGGGCGGCTCGGTCATCCGCGACATCGTTGCGGAGTCGGGCGCCAAGATCGACATCGAGGACGACGGCACGGTAAAGATCGCGTCGGCCAGCCGGGAGTCGATCGAGAAGGCGTTGAACCGCATTCGCGGCATCACGCAAGAGCCCGAGGTCGGCCAGATCTACAAGGGCAAGGTCGTCAAGATCATGGAGTTCGGCGCCTTCGTGAACTTCTTCGGCGCGAAGGACGGCTTGGTGCACATCTCCCAGCTGACACAGGGCCGCCCGGCGACCGTCGGCGAGGTCGTCAAGGAGGGCCAGGAGGTCTACGTCAAGCTGCTCGGGTTCGACGATCGCGGCAAGGTGCGGCTCTCCATGAAGATCATCGACCAGGCGACCGGTCAGGAGCTTCCGCAGGAAGCCCGGACGGACGGTGGCGAAGGCGGCGGCGCTGCCGAGCGCGGAGAACGCGGCGATCGTCCGCCGCGTCGTGAAGGTCGCGGGGATCGTGATCGTGGGGATCGTGACCGCGGTGACCGTCCGCGCCGCGACCGTGGCGGGGAGGGCGGCGATGCGCCGCGCCGTGACCGCCGTCCGGAGCGCGATTGGGACTGATCGCGTCTCAAACACGTCTAGATTTCTCAGCAATACAATGGCTGCCGCCCCTCGTGGGCGGCAGTTCGTCAATCGGGTGGGCCGAGCTCTTCACGAGCCGGGTCCGCAAGCGCAGGCATCGTCACATCCACATGAGCCTCAGTACCGTTTTCGATCGCATCGCCGATGGAAAATTGCTGATCGCGTCCATGTTGGCGGCGCTTATGACGTCGGTGATCGTCGTGCGCCTGCTCTGGGGCAATCGGCTCTCGGAATTGACCCTCGATCGCCCCAAAGCCCGTTCGCTTCACACGGTTCCGACCCCGCGGACGGGAGGCGTCGGGATATTCATTGCCGTCGTCGTTTCTCTCGCCCTTTTCACGGGGGTCGTTCTACCCAGCCTGCTTGTGCTCGCACTGTGTGTCTTCGTCATATTCCTAGTGGAGGACGTGGTCGGCGTGCCGCTCAAGGTCCGCTTGGTCGTGCAGGTCACGGCCAGCGTCGCCTTCCTCGCGACCGTGTGGCCCGTGCCTCCCTTGCTGCTGCCGGTTCTGGTGGCAGCCATGGTGTGGAGCATCAATCTGTACAATTTCATGGACGGTTCGCACGGGATGGCCGGAGGCATGACGGTCATCGGGTTCGGCTGTCTCGCCCTGGCGAGTGCCGCGGCAGGCCATCAGGATATCGCGACCCTCGCGGCTCTCGTGGCTTCTGCCGCCCTGGGGTTTCTGCTTTGGAACTTCCAGCCTGCTCGCATCTTTCTCGGCGACTGCGGGGCGATCACGATCGGTTTTCTGGCCGTGTCTCTCGCTATTCTGGGATGGCATCGCGGCATCTGGCCCTTCTGGTTCCCGGGGCTCGTCTTTGCGCCATTCATAGGTGATGCAACGCTGACGCTCGCGAAGCGTGCCTTGGCTGGCGATCAGGTCTGGGTCGCGCATCGTGACCATTATTATCAGCGCCTGATCCGGATGGGCTGGAGCCACAGAAAGGTGGCTCTTGCAGGTTATGCCTTGATGACTGGCACAGGCGCGAGTGCTCTGGCCACGCTCGGCGCGCGGCCCATCGTGGTCGTATACGTTCTCGCGGTCTGGTCGGCGATCCTTCTCGCCATCGTCTGGGCGATCGACCGAAGGTGGACGCGGTCTTCGGTTCACGCCTGACGCGGTCGTGGGGACCGATCGCGACGCCTTACCGTGAGGGGACTTATCGCGCGCCCGGCGTGCGTGTAAGCTCGCGCGCGAGGAAACGTATCGGAGGCCACATTCATGATTCTCGTGACCCCTGCCAAAGAGGCGGCTGCGCGCGCGCGCATCGTCCACGTCAACGGGCGCGACTACACCATTGCCGAGTACGTCGGCGCCGCGCCGAAGCGCGGGCACTACGTTGCCGGCAACGAGGCCAACGACAATGGCTTGCCACAGGGATTCCTCGTCGATCAGCCGCCCAACGCGATCACGCCGCCGCACTTCCATGAACCCAACCAGTTCCAGGTGTTCGTCGGCGGTTCGGGGCGGATGGGCGCGCACGAGGCGACGCTTCTGACTGTCCAATACGCCAATGGACACACGCCCTATGGGCCCATCGTCGCCTACGACGAAGGTGTGCGTTATTTCACCCTGCGGCAGCAGTGGGATCCCGGCGCCAAATACTTGCCGGCGTCGCGGAACCTTCTGCGCAAGGGCAACCAGCGTACCCGCATCAAATCCGGCATCGCACGCGAGGACGAGGCCGAGCGGCGCGCCCGCACCGGCGTGCAGCTGGAAGCCGTTTTCCCAATGGAGGAGGACGGACTGGCCGCCTGGATGGTGCGTCTGCCCGCGAACGGTTCCCTGGTGCTGCCCGATCCTTCGGCTGGCGGCGGGCAGTACCTGATCGTGGCGACGGGCACCATGCTGCATCAGGGACAGGAACTCGACGAACTGTCGACGGTCTACGTGACATCCGGCGAGCCCTCCCTCGACGTGCGGAGCGGAGCGACGGGGGCGGACATCCTCGTGCTGCAGTTCCCCCGCGCGGGGGAGGAGCGTTCGGGCGGCGGAAGCCGGTTGAACTAGAGCAGCGCATCTGACGTTTGGTCCTCGGTTGCGGCTGGGCTCGCAACCAAACGTCAGATGCAAAAGCTAAACTGGGATCATTAGGTTGCGTGTGTTTCTTCTGGCTCCGACACGTGCTCCAGAGTACGGCGCACGGGGAACCCGGTGTCGGAGCCGGAACACCAAGCCTCGCCAATTGAGTTGCATACCTCACACTACGAGGTCAGAATTCCTCCCAACAAGAATAGACCAAGGGAGGAAACCACCATGAAACGAGCGTTACTGTCTGCGGCCGCGCTAGTGCTCGCGGCCGCCCCGCAAGCTCTGGCGCAGTCGCCCAAACGCGGCGGGACCTTGAATTTCGCCGTCACGGCCGAGCCGCCCAACTACGATTGCCACGCCTCGCAGACATTCGCGCTGCTGCATCCGGTCAGTCCGTTCTACTCGTACCTCGTGAAGTACGACAGCAGCCAGGGCGGCAAGATCTCGGGCGATCTCGCGAAGAGCTGGACGATCTCACCGGACGGGCTGACCTATACGTTCAAGCTGCACGAAGGTGTGAAGTTCCACGACGGCTCGCCGCTGACGTCGGCCGACGTCAAGGCGACGTTCGAGCGGATCAAGAGCCCGCCACCCGGCATCGTGTCGCTAAGGAAGTCCTCGATGGAGGACGTCACGAGCATCGAGACACCGGATGCGACGACGATCGTCTTCAAGCTGAAGGTGGTCAACGCATCCATGATGGACAACCTCGCGTCGCCCTTCAACTGCGTCTACAGCGCCGCGAAGATCAAGGCAGACCCCCGCTTTCCCGAGCAGAACATCGTCGGCTCCGGCGCGTTCCAGTTCGTCGAATACGTGCGTGGCTCCCACCTCAGCGGCAAGCGCTTCGACGACTACTTCCGTAAGGGACTACCCTATCTCGACGGCTACAAGGCCTTCTTCGTCAAGGCGGCCGCCGTCGTGCCGGGAATGCTCGGCGGCCAGTTCGACGCGGAGTTCAGAGGCCGCACGCCGTCCGAGCGCGACCAGCTCAAGACCTCGACGTCCAAGGAAGACTGGGTGGTACACGAGGGGCCATGGGCGACGGTCAACATCGTGATCTTCAACACGACCCAGAAGCCGTTCGACGACCCGCGCGTGCGCCGTGCTCTGTCGCTGGCCATCGACCGCTGGGGCGGCAACTCCTCTCTTTCGAAGATCACGTTCGTGAAAGCGACGGGCGGCATGCTGCGGCCCGGCTACGACCTGGCGCTGCCGGAATCGGAGCTCGTCAAGATTCCCGGCTATTCCAAGAACATTGAAAAGTCGCGTGCCGAGGCGAAACGGCTGCTGAAGGAGGCCGGCGTCGAGAACCTGAAGATCCGGCTGCACAATCGCACACTGAACCAGCCCTACACACCGGTCGGCGTCTTCCTGATCGACCAATGGAAGCGCATCGGTGTCACCGTCGAGCACAGCCAAGTCGAAACGAAGGCCTACTTCGGCAATCTGGTGGAAGGAAAGTTCGACGTGGCGCTCTATCCCGTCACGGTGCCCGCCGACGAGGTCACCGCCCAACATCAATCGCATCTCACCAACGGCAAATCGCCGATCAGCTACTCGCGCCACAACGACAAGAAGCTCGACGACCTGTGGGATCGGCAGACGCGCACGCTCGACCCGGAAAAGCGCAAGACCTACGTGCACGAGTTCGAGAAGCACCTGCTCACAGAGAACTATTCGCTGTCGGTCAACTGGTGGCAGCGCATCATCGTGCATCACAGGAAGGTGAAAGGCTGGCACTTCTCGCCGAGCCATTTCCAGGGCCAGGATCTCGCCGGCGTCTGGCTCGACCAGTAGCCTTAGCCTAGAGTAATGCCATGGCCCCGGTTTTTCACGACCGGGGCCGCTTCATGACAACCGGCAACGAGGAGCAATCCATGTACGTGATCGACCGGTCTTCGAACTGGCGCCGCAAGGCGGTCGAGGACACCATCTGGGGGCTGGACCTGATGTCACCAGAGGTGCGGGAAAACGTGATCACGGCCTGGGTGACGACGTGGTCGGCGAGCCCCTACGAGAAGCTCGAGGACATGCCCTGGTCCGCCGGCGCCGACTATCCGCTGATCGCGCATGTGAACGAAGTGACCAAGGCTGGGGTCGATCTCGCCAAGCGCGGGAGTGCCGATTGGGGCATCACGCTGGACAACGATCTCTTGATGCCGATCCTCATCCTGCACGATGTCGACAAGCCGATGATGTACGAGCGCAAGAACGGGGAAGTGGTGCAGACGACGCTGGCCAAGGAGATCCCGCACGGCGTCGTCGGCGCGATGCTGCTCAAGGAACTGGGCTTCGGACACGAGATCGTCAGCACCGTCGCGACGCACTCGCCCAAGATGCCCTTCCACAATCGCGGGCATGCCGCGTTCGTGCTGCACTATGCCGATATGTATTCGGCCGACCACGCGCTCATGACGCTCGGCTTGGCGCCGTTCTTTCAGCATCGGTCATGAGATCGATGCATCCAGGCGGCGCTTGCGTAGTAAAATGAAGTTCAGCTGCGAATCAGTGCAAAGCAGCGCCAGCCAGGGAGGCCGATCATGATCCTCGCCCGCCTCTTCGAAAGCCGCTCGGAGCTTCGCCAAGTCGCCGCGCTTCCGGTGATGCGGGCGCCCGACGGCAAATCCTGGCTCGTGGGGCTCGCCACCAGCCGCGAGAGTCGCCGCTGGATCATCCCGAAGGGATGGCCAGAACCCGACATGCCCGCCCCCGTAGCTGCCGCCAACGAAGCGCGGGAGGAAGCTGGGTTGCTGGGACGCATAGAGGAGAGGCCGCTCGGTCATTATACATACCGGAAGCGCCTGCATCTTCTCGCCAGCGTGTTGTGCGTCGTGGATGTCTACGTCTTGCACGTGACAGAGCGTCTCGAATCATGGCCCGAGAAGGCGGAGCGTTCCGTCGTTTTCGTGTCTCCGGAGGAGGCTGCTTTGCGCGTCGAAGAGCCAGAACTCTCGGAGCTATTGCGGAGATTGCCGGAGCTACTGGCGGACCGTTGAGAAACCTTGTTGCCCGCAAAGCCTTCCCGGCGTGGCCTCGCCGGGTGTCCATGCCGGCTCGCCCCGGCGGACACCCGGTCGCGCGAACGAGCAGGACACCGGCCGCTCATGGCGGTGCCGAGCACGCATCGGAAAGCCGACGCCCGGAGAGAAGATGAGCACGCAGACGAGCGACGTCCAGGCCGGTAAGAAACGCGCCAGTAAGGCGTCTCTGGATAAAGACCTCAAGAAGATCACAAAACTGGAAACGGCGACGCGTTCGGTCTCCCGTCGCCTGATCGCGCCCGGCCTGTCGCTCGCCTTCCTGGCCCTGAGCGCGCTGTTTGCCGGTGTCGAACTGGGAACGGGGGCGTCTGGTACGATCCTCGCCGTGGCCGCCGTGCTGGCAGGCTACATGGCCCTCAATATCGGCGCCAACGACGTGGCCAACAACGTGGGCCCGGCCGTGGGGGCCCGCGCCCTGACAATGACCGGCGCCCTCGTCATCGCAGCGATCTTCGAGGCGGCCGGCGCGTTGATCGCGGGCGGCGACGTCGTCAAGACGATCTCGAAGGGGATCGTCGATCCCGCGCAACTCGCCAACAGCACAATTTTCATCAATGCGATGATGGCCGCGCTCGCAGCCTCGGCGGTGTGGGTGAACCTTGCGACATACATCGGAGCGCCGGTCTCGACGACGCATGCCGTCGTGGGCGGCGTCATCGGTGCCGGGCTTGCCGCGGCAGGCTTCGGCGCCGTCAACTGGCCGGTGATGGCCGGCATCGCCGCGAGTTGGGTGATTTCGCCGCTGATGGGCGGGCTCATCGCCGCGGCCTTCCTGTGGGTAATCAAGGACCGCATCATCTACCAGCAGAACAAGATCGCTGCCGCGCGGCTCTGGGTGCCGCTGCTGCTGGCGATCATGAGCGCCGCCTTCGCGGCCTATCTCGCGATGAAGGGGCTCTCGCACATCTGGAAGCCTTCGTTGCCGACGATCGCCCTTGGCTCGCTGGTGGTGTTCGCCGTCTCGTTCGCCGCTCTGAGGCCCGTCATCAATCGCCAGTCGGAAGGACTGGAGAACCGCAATCAATCCCTGCGCAAGCTGTTCCATCTGCCACTGATCTGTTCGGCGGCGCTGCTGTCGTTCGCCCATGGTGCGAACGACGTGGCGAATGCGGTCGGGCCGCTAGCGGGCATCCTGCATGCGGCGGAAAGCGGGGCTGTCTCGGGCAAGGTGCAGTTGCCGCTTTGGATCATGGTCATCGGCGCGGTCGGGATCAGCCTCGGCCTGTTCCTGTTCGGCCCCCGCCTCATCCGCACCGTCGGCGAGCAGATCACGCGCATGAACCCGATGCGGGCGTTCTGCGTCGCCCTGTCAGCCGCGATCACCGTGCTCGTGGCCTCGGCGCTCGGATTGCCGGTCAGTTCGACGCACATCGCCGTGGGAGCGGTATTCGGCGTGGGCTTTTTCCGAGAGCAGTACATCGCCCGTAGCACGCGCCGGCGTGCCTATCTGATTCACAAGGGCCGCTTGAACGAGATCTCCAGCGGGACGCCCGACGTTCAGGAACTGATACGACGCAAGCTCGTGCGGCGCTCGCATTTCACCGTTATCGTCGCGGCCTGGATCATCACGGTGCCTGCGGCCGGTGGCATTTCGGCGGGAATCTATTTTCTGCTGGCAGGCATGGGCGCCTGATTTCAGCGGGGACCGAGCTGCAGGAGCGCGCATTGCTCCGTTGACAGGCCGGAGCGTTCCGCATAGTTTCCGGCGAAATCTCTGGCCACCCTCTGGTGCAGATCCACCTCCCAGCAATGAGAGGGCGGGCATTTTTGTTGCATCGAGGGATCAACGAACCTGGTGGTACCCCATGAAAGTCAGGAATTCCCTCAAGTCGCTGCGCGGCCGTCATCGTGACAACCGTCTCGTCCGCCGCAAGGGCCGGGTTTACGTCATCAACAAGACGAACCGCCGGTTCAAAGCCCGCCAGGGCTGAGCGTCAGCCGGGCTCTGCAGCCAGCCCGGCCCTTTTGACGCCACGTTTCTGGCTCCGTAGTATAGGGCCATGAGACACAGACTCGATCGATCGACCGGAGTGCGCGCGCTTGCTTGTGCAGGCGTTGCGCTTGTGGTTTTGGGCGGCGTTCCCGCGCATGCCCAGTCCAGCAGCCCGCCGGAAGCGGACGAGCGCCGCCCGCCCTATGCGAGGCCTGGTCAGAGTCCGGCTCCCTCACAAGAGAGGGAACGCCCGCAATCCCGCGACGAAGGCGGCAGCGGCAGCGGCAGCGGCAGCGGCAGCGGCAGCGGCAGCGGCGAAAAGGGCGATTCTTCGGCCAAGGCCAAGCCGGAGCCGCTGAAGGCCACACCGCAGACAGCGGAAGAGAAGACACGGCTGCTTTCGGACCTCTACGCACAACTTGCGACAGCCGAAGACGAGACTGCCTCCAAGCCACTCGTCTCCGCGATTCAACGCCTTTGGTCCATTTCCGGTAGCGATACCGTCACACTCCTTCTGCGACGCGCGGCCGGCGCCGTACAGAAGAAGGAGAACGAGCTGGCCCTGAAGCTCTTCGACTATGCGGTTGCGTTGGCGCCGGACTATGCCGAGGCGTTCAATCAGCGGGCGTTCTTCTATTTCAGCCAGAACAACTTCGAGGCGGCGGTCGGCGACCTGCGCCGGGTCCTGGCGCTAGACCCTAATCATTTCAAAGCCCTCGAAGGCTTGGCTCAGATCATGCGCGAGACTGGCAACAAGAAGGGGGCCTATCAGGTCCTTCAACAGTTGCTGGATGTGCACCCCTTCTCGCCGGGTGCGAAATCGGCCTACGACGAACTCAAACGCGACGTCGAAGGGCAGGGCATCTGACCGTCCTCGCCCCTTCTTGACGGCTCGGTTCGCCGCTGCCGTCGCGCCCGGCTGGAGCAAACCAGGGGCCAATCGCTTTTCTATTTTCCGGCGTTGTTCGAACTGATGCCGCTTTCTCCGGGATCGGCGAGTCTGATCGTCCAATCCTTCGCCTCATCCTATATCCGGCAGTTGAGCCGGTTGCGTGGCTTGAGAATGTGCGCTTTTCCTTG
>VFQT010001451.1_pt1 | contig 28394 bp, 24 predicted proteins | sample 3512381 | NCBI WGS metagenome assembly VFQT01 (sample SAMN10412376, study PRJNA504923) | tailings metagenome | isolation source: Relicate 2 Philex TSF3 active mining site | place: Philippines: Tuba, Benguet | collected 2017-08-29
GGTCAGAACTACCAAGCTGTAGCATGGACAGCCGCGCTCTTCTCGTTCATCTCCATTTTGTTGACGACCTTCTGGTTCAAAGAAACGGTTACCGATGCTGCCAACCCTGAAGCTTCGCGCAAACGCCGCCCGTTCTCTTTTGGCGCGCTGCGTGAAGCCATGGCGCACCGCCCTACCATCATGTTCCTCGTGATCGTGATGTTCTTCTATCAGGTAGCGTTCGGCGGTTACGAACAACTCTTCTCGCTATTCACGCTCAATCGTCTCGGCATGGATGCGCGTGATACATCTGGCTTGTTCATGCTGGCGGGGATTCTTATCATTGTCATTCAAGGCGGTCTGATCGGACGCTGGTCACGTTTGAAAGGCGACCGTTGGCTGGCGTTGATGGGCATTGGTACGCTTGCGATCGGTTTGATCGGCACGGCTCTGACTCCTGCCATCCCTGTGCCTTGGTATGAAAAAGCGCGTGTGCTTGAAAGCCTTGCCGGGCAGGGTGAGTTCCGCGTGTCCATTCAAAGCATTAATGTAGATCTGCCCGATGAAACCGTACGTGGTTGGTTCGGCATCGTGTGGTTGATGATCGCCAGTATTCCGGCTGCTTTGGGTGGTGGAACGCTACAGCCCGCGATCAATAGTTTGATCACAAAAGCATCTGATAAAAGTGAAGTGGGAAGTATGCTGGGATTATCGTCCGCGGCATACAGTGCGGCGAATGCGATCGCCCCCATTTTCTATGGCGCTCTCTTTCAATGGCTCGGCGCGCCTGTGCCGTTCTTCGTTGGCGGGGCAATTCTTTTGGCGCTGTTCCTGTTCGCACCGAAAGTAATAAAGAATTAAATCATGTAGGGGCGGGATACCCCGCCCCTACAGTTTTATTTCAAAATTTCCAGTAATTTCGTCGTATCTTCAACAATTTCATCCGCACCGATCTGACGCAATTCCGGTTCCTCTCCGAAACCGCAAAGCACCCCCAAGGTTTGTGCCCCTGCAGATTTGCCCGCGCGGATATCCACCGTTGTATCGCCGATCATCAGGCAATTTTCAGGCAAGACGTTCATCTTCCTGGCTGCAAGAAGTACAGGATCGGGATAGGGTTTGGTATGCACTGCTGACAACCCGGTCACAATGGTATCAAAATATTTCACGAGGTCATACTGCTCGAGAAAGCGCATCGTACCTTTTTCATCACGGGCGCTAACAACCGCCATTGGCATACGCCCATGTAGTTGTTTCAGCATTTCGTCCACGCCGGGAACGAGCAGGAATTTCTTATCGGAATGTTTTCTGCGGCGGTTCAGCCAATGGATCACTGCAATCATTTCATCATCGAGATGAAGCGTATCAGCCAAACCAAGCAAAGCATTACCGGGGGCTTCGACCCACATCACGAAGCGACGGGCAGCGTGATCCGGATCCTTGAAAAGAAAACGCGGGAAAAATTTGGACACTTTCTGAACATATAGGTCATCGGTGTCACTGAGTGTACCGTCCACGTCAAAACATAATGCATGTATCCTAGATATGTCTAGAGGCATGGATTAATTGTACCAAAGGGGCTATACTTGTAGCGGGATTAGAATGACTGAAGATCATAATCGTTCCCTTCTTGAGTTATTAGTAAAGGTCAGCCGTGAGGTTGCCACCGCGCTGGACCTCCGAACGGTGCTGCAACGCGTTCTATATGCTTGCATTCAGTATGTTGGCGGGGAACGGGGCAGTATCGTAGTGATGGATGATCTTGGCAAACCCGTGGATGCCACCATCGTTTATGGAAAACAATTCCACGATCACACCACACAACAGCTTCGTGAAACGGTCGAACGGGGGTTGGCAGGCTGGGTTGTGCAAAATCGCAAACCGGTTCTTGTTCCTGATACCAGTAAAGATGAACGCTGGCTTCGTCGCGATGACGATGCCGCCGAAAAAAGCGGAGCCAAATCTGCGATCTGTGTGCCTTTGATGGCACGCGACCGTTTTGTTGGCGTTCTGACATTGGTTCATCCCGTTCCCAATGCTTTCAATGAAGAACATCTTGAATTGGTGCAAGCCATTTCGGACCAGGCAAGCGTTGCCGTTTTGAATGCGCGCTTGTACACGGAAACCCAACGCACGGCGCGGGTCATGTCTGCGCTGGCTGAGGGTGCGGCAACGATCAATTCGTCCTTGGAGATGAAGGATGTGCTGCGACGCATCTTGAACCAGACCATGCAAGCCTTGCAAGTGGAAACCGTGGCACTGGGCATGATCACCCCCCAAAACAATGACCTCGTCTTTCAGGCGGCGGCAGGACATAACTCAGGAAGCATCCCCGGGCTTCGTGTGCCGGCTGGGCAGGGCTTGGCGGGTCGAGTGATCCAGTCTGGGCGCGGGTTGGTCATCCACTCTGCCAAACGTGAACCCACCCTGGGCGAAGCAGACAGGCTCGATGGCGTCGAGATGCGTGCGATTGCGATCGCCCCGATCCAATTGCATGGAAAGGTCATCGGCGTACTGGAGGCGGTCAACCCCATCTCCGGTTCGTTTGACCCGGATGCTTTGGTGGTGATGACCGGTCTGGGTAGCCTCGCTGGAACGACCATCGATAACTCCAAACTATTTGAGCAACTTCAGAACGCGCACAAGCATTACCGCGAATTATTCGAAGACAGCATCGACCCGATCATCATCACCGATTGGGAAGGGAAAGTGTTGGAAGCGAATCGCCAGGCTGTGCTCTTGAGCGATTACACGAACGATCAGCTTCATACCATAAGCATTGACCAGCTCCATGAAGTGAATTGGAACAAAGCTGGATTAAATTTTGAGACCATCAAGACCGGAGCATCCTGTACCTACGAGTCCGGATTGCTGCGGCAAGATGGCGGCACACTCCCCGTGGAAGTGTATGCCCGGCGTGTGGAGTTTGATGATGCAGATGCCATTCAATGGATCTTGCGAGATATTACTGCGCGCAAGGAATTGGATGCCCTGCGTGATGACATGACATCCATGATCTTCCACGACCTGCGTTCACCATTGGGGAACATCGTTTCAAGCCTCGAGATGATGAGCACTCTCATGCCCGAAGATGAAACGTTGAACTCGATGCTCAACATCGCCAAGAATTCAACCGGGCGCATTCAGCGGCTGGTCAATTCCCTGCTCGATATCAACCGCCTTGAAGCAGGTCAACGCATCGTGGACCAAAACCCGATCGACCCGATCGCCCTGGTACGTGAATCGATCCGTGATGTGGAGCCTTCGGCAACAGCTCGCCAACACACCCTCACCAATCGCGCCTTGAGCGTTCTGCCATTGGTATGGGTGGATGTGGATATGATCCACCGCGTGTTGATCAACCTGTTGGAGAATGCCATCAAGTTCACACCGGCAGGCGGCAAGATCGACATCGGCGCACAAACCAGTGAAGATGGTCTCTTTGTGAAGTTCTGGATTCGCGATAATGGTCCCGGCATTCCACCTTCAGAACGAGAACGCGTCTTTGAAAAATTTGCACGCCTGCGCGGAAAGAACAAGCCCGGCGGGCTCGGCGTTGGGTTGGCGTTCTGCCGCCTCGCTGTCCATGCCCATGGCGGTGATATCTGGATCGAGAGCGAAGTTGGTAAAGGCACCACCTTCTGGCTCACCTTGCCTGTTGCACAACGCCAATCTACTGGTAAACTCAAGCGCCAAACCGGGAGGCTGACCTTCAAACCAGACCACCCCGATAAAACTCATCCCTTAAAAGATGAACCACACGAAGGATAATCAGCTCCGAAAGGAAATTTTTTCAGAACCATCATGCAGGAAATCACCAAGAACATTTTCATCGAAGACCAATTTTTAGGCGTCACCTTGGGAGTGATCGTCACGCCGCGCGGATTGATCCAGATCGACGCTCCCCCATCACCTGAAGATGCCCGCTCCTGGCGCGCCTCCCTCATGAATTTGGGCGGGGGCATCGACCGATTGTTGATCAACATGGATGCCCATCCGGACCGCACCCTCGGCGCACGCGCCATGGACTGCACTGTTGTGGCACATGAAAAGACCGCTTACATTTTCCGCACTCGTCCCAGCACCTTCAAAGCCCAAGGCGAAGAAACCGGTGCCGATTGGGAATCCATTCCCGGTTTGGGTAGTGTGCGTTGGGCTCCACCTGAGATCTCATTTGTCGATCAGATGACTCTTCATTGGGGCAGTTCGCCTGTGATGCTTGAACATCGCCCGGGTCCATCCAACGGTTCCATTTGGGTTCACATGCCGGAAGAAAAAGTGATCTTCGTTGGCGATATGGTCATGAAGAACCAACCGCCTTTCCTCGCGGGCTCGAATCTCAAAGCCTGGTTGGAATCGCTCGACCTGCTTTTGGAATCGGATTACAAAGGATATACCTTCATCAGCAGCCGCGGCGGTGTGGTGAACACCAGTGTCATCAAAGCACAATATGATTTTCTCAAGCATGTTCATGACAAGCTCAATAAATCCACCAGCAAGAAACCCAACCCTGCTGCCGTGGAAAAATTGGTGACTTCGCTCCTGACCTGGTTCAAAGCTCCATCTGCCCGCCAAAAGCAATTTGCCCAGCGCCTGCGTTATGGTTTAATGCATTACAACGCCCGCCAGTATCATGCGCCCAGCAATACTCCAGAAGATTAATGAAGTCACAACTCCCTCTTCTTGAACTGATGCGGGGATCCGTCATCGAAGCCACCCACCTCGGCTCCATTGCGGTGGTCACAGCAGACGGAACCCTGCTCCACTCCTACGGCGACCCTCACACGGTCGCCTTTTTGCGCTCCTCTGCCAAACCTTTCCAAGTGCTGCCCTTCGTCGAGTCGGGCGGTGTGGAACATTACAACTACACCCAACGCGAGCTTTCTCTTTCCTGTGCTTCGCATGAGACTTCGCAAATGCATCTCGATGCTGTGCAAGCTCTGCAACAAAAGGTTGGCGTTGAAGAACGATATTTGCAATGCGGACCGCATCTGCCAGGAGATGCAAAGAAATTGCGGGAGGTCATTCAGCAGAACATCCTGCCCACTGCCAACTTCAACAACTGCTCTGGCAAACACACATCCATGCTGGCATTCGCCAAAATGCGCGGACTTCCCTTGGAAAATTACCTCGCCTTCGATCATCCCATCCAACAAGACATTCTGAAGACTCTTTCAGAAATGTGCATCATCGACGCCAAAGAAATTCAACTCGGCATCGACGGCTGTTCCGCGCCAAACTTTGCCATGCCATTATTCAATGCCGCTTTGGGAATGGCTCGCATATGCGACACGCGCGACCTTTCAGAAGCCCGTGCCATTGCCTGCAAGAAGATCACAACCGCCATGACGACCCATCCTGAAATGGTCAGCAATGTTGGTGAGTTCGATACCGAGCTGATGAAGATCGCTGAAGGCAAGATCGTCACCAAACGCGGAGCAGAAGGTTTCCAGATCATCGGCATCATGCCCGGTGTCATCCATGAACGAGGTGTTGGCATTGCCATCAAAGTCACCGATGGTGATAAACACTCCATGGATAACGATCTCGCAGAACATACCCGCGTCCGCCCGCCGGTGGCGTTGGAAATTCTCCGTCAACTCGGCTCGCTCAACGAAACACAGGTCAAAGCATTGAGGGCATTTGGTCCAGAAAAAGAATTAAAGAATTATGCAGGTCTTGTAACAGGCAAGATGTATCCCGTTTTCAAACTTTAACCCATGAAGAATCTGCAAACTCGCGCGATCCAGATCCATGAAACTCTACTGAAAGTCTTTGGCGAGCCCATCTGGCGCAATCCCTTACCTGCCATCGATGAACTCGTCTCGACCATTCTTTCGCAGAACACGAATGACGTGAACCGTGACCGCGCCTTCGAAGCCTTGCGCGCCAAGTTCCCATCTTGGGAAGCCGTGCGCGATGCCAAAGAAAAGGATGTGATCGAAGCCATCAAACCAGCGGGACTGGCAAATCAAAAAGGTCCACGTATCCAGCAGGTATTGAAAGCCATCACCGCAGAACGCGGCGCACTCGACCTGCAATTCCTCGCGGACATGCCCATTGAAGATGCCCGCAACTGGCTGACCAAATTCAACGGCGTGGGACCGAAGACTGCTGCCATCGTTTTATGCTTTTCACTAGGTCGCCCCGCCTTCCCTGTGGATACACACGTCTACCGCGTCACGGGTCGGATTGGTCTGCGCCCCGAAAAGATGACCGTGGAACAAGCGCACCCTCATCTTGAATCCATCTTCCCGCCCGAGACGTATTACGCCGCGCACTTGAACATCATCCGCTTGGGACGTGAGGTCTGCAATGCGCGCAAGCCGCTGTGTCCGCAATGTCCGATCAAGGATTTGTGTGATTTCAAAGAGAAGACAAAATAAAAATCCCGAAGGGATGATATTTTTCTAGAACCATTCAAAATCATTTTGAACCCCGCAAGGGTGTCATTGTTCTGAATCATAACACTCCTTCGGGGTTGTATTTTTTCTCCATAATTTCTATAAGCATTCCACTCCTTCAAAGTTATAAACCTCAACAGGTATAATCTGCCTGATTATGGAAACTCCTCCCGTCAGCCTTGCTTTAGAAAAATTGAATATCCCCCACCAGATCTTTCGGCATGAAACGCCGGTGGATTCGTTCGAGAAAGCCGCCAGCGACCGTGGTCAGCGCCCTTCACAAATTGTGCGGACGATCCTCTTCCGCGTGAGTGAAGATGAATTTGCGCTCGCTCTTGTGGCTGGACCGGGTCAAATTTCGTGGAAGCTGCTGCGGAAATTGCTCGGCAAATCGCGCATTACGATGGCAACTGAAGAAGAAGTATTAGCCGTTACAGGCTACCACCCGGGGACGGTGGGTCCGTTTGGGTTGTTGAAGCCGGTGCGGATGTTGGTCGAAGCAAGACTTTTGAAAGAAGAGGAAGTGTCCATTGGGTCGGGAATGCGCGATACGGCGGTCATCATCAAAAGCGCGGACTTGCTCAAGGCATTGGGGGATGCTGAAGTTGTGGAATTGTTTGAATAAAATACGGACGATGGACGATCGACCACAGACCATGGATTGACTTCTATCGTCCATTATCAATCGTCCATGGTCAAAAATGGAGACTGTCAATGAGTTACAAACAACGCACACTTGATTTTTTAGATATCGAATGGGCAACGTATATTGAAAGATTCAAGCGCCTGCCGGAATTAGACGGCGTTCAACGTGTTCGCAATCAAGGCTACGACCAGTTCCGCGATATGTTGGCGCACATCCTGGCATGGTGGGAAGATGTCATGCCTGTCATTATGGCAATTGCCGAGAACCGCGAATTTGAAAAGAAGAAATATGATTTCGACGCGTTCAATGCCGAAGCCGTGGCGAAGTATAAAGATTGGGACGAAGCCGAGTTTTTGGCTCACTTTGAGAAAACGCGTCAGAAAGCCGCAGCAGACTTGAGGTCCGTGAATGAGGCGGCGTTCGATGATCGTCGCATTCAGGGGCGCATCAACGGCATCTTCATCCACCACGCCCGCGAACATCTCGTCGCATTGAGCAAATTCCTTACGCTGGATACGCTTGAACATGAATGGGGAACCTATATCGCCAAGTTCGATGGCTCGGATAAGAAAGAAGAGTTTTTAAAGAAACAAAGCGCGGCTCGTTTTGGAGACCTGTTGGCACATAACTTTGCATGGTGGGATGAGGGTATGAAAGCCGTGCAAGGCGCGTTGAAAGACCCCGCCTTTGTATATAAAGGTCCGGCAGATACCGATGCGTATAATGCAGAGATCGTGGCAAAGTATCAGGGAACCAGTGAAGAAGAATTGCGAACCATCTTTGAACAAAAACGTTTGGAGATGATCGAGCTTGTGCGCGGGCTTCCTGATAGCGCATTTCAAAACCCGACCATCGAAGAATGGCTCGCTGCGGATGTTGTGGAGCATTACGACGAACACGCCATTTAGAAAGGATCCAATATGGAGCATACCGCTTACCTCGCCCTTGGAAGCAACCTGGGAAACCGCCTTGCGAATCTAAAAAATGCGATCTCAAATCTCACGCCTCAAATGGATGTGAAAAAGAAGTCGCCTGTGTATGAAACTCCGCCCTGGGGGTATGCGGACCAACCTGCATTCTTGAATCAGGTGGTGATGGTGGAAACCTATATGGAGCCGGAAAATCTGCTCTCCCATTTGAAGCGTCTCGAGACGGTCCTTGGGCGGGAGCCCAGCTTCGAGAATGGTCCGCGCGTGATCGATATCGACATCCTGTTTTATGATGACCTTGTATTGAACTCTCCGCCGCTGGTCATCCCCCACCCTCGCCTGCATCACCGCGGATTTGTGCTTGTGCCATTGAACGAGATTGCCCCTGACCTGGTTCACCCGGTTTTGGGTAAATCCATCAGCGAACTGTTATTGGATGTGGATCGATTGAACATCAACGAATATAAAGGGAAATAGAATGCGAATCATCCGTTATCAAACTCCCGAAGGGACAGCCACCTACGGCTGGATGCTGGAAGACAAAGTTGGCGAAGTGCAGGGAAATATGTTCGGCGAATATCGCCGCCGCGAAGCGCGGACCCCGTTCAAAGAGGTGAAAGTCCTTGCTCCGTGTATACCCAGCAAGATCGTTTGTGTGGGGCGCAATTATGTAGACCATGCCAAGGAATTGGGCAATGAGGTACCGAAGATCCCGCTTCTCTTTTTCAAGCCGCCATCTTCGATCATTGCCACTGGTGACCATATCGTCCTGCCAACCCAATCCAAACAGGTGGAGCATGAAGGCGAGTTGGTGGTGGTAATCGGCAAACGCGCCAAGAACGTCACCGCTGAACAGGCGAAGGAATATATTTTCGGATACACCATTGGTAACGACATCACTGCCCGTGATCTGCAAAAAACAGATGGACAATGGACGCGCGCAAAAGGCTTCGACACTTTCTGCTCCTTTGGTCCGTGGATCGATACAGATTTTGACCCGTCAGATGCGGTGGTCACCTGCCGTGTCAACGGGCAGATGCGGCAGATGGCATCCACCCGTGATATGGTCTTCAACGTTGGTACACTGGTCGCCTACATTTCATCCGTCATGACCCTCGAACCCGGTGACCTCATCTTCACCGGCACACCCGCGGGCGTGGGTGAATTGAAAAACGGCGATGTAGTCGACGTTGAAATCGAGGGGTTGGGTAAATTAAGCAACCCGGTAAAAGCATAATAAAACAACCACGAAGTCTCAAAGGCACAAAATCACAAAGCTTTCTTTGAGACCTGGCAGCTTGATGTCTTTGTGGTTACGACAGGAGAATGTGAATGTCCAACGAACTCGAAACCTTCCTTCAAAAATATCCCACCTATAAACAAACCGCATCCATCGATGAACTCCGCAAGAAAGATTATGCCCGTCTCGATGCGGGTGAGCATGTCTATTTTGATTACACCGGCGGCGGCATCTATGCCGAGTCGCAGGTAGAAAAACATCATCAACTGCTCAAAGAAAATGTCTTTGGCAATCCGCATTCTTCCAACCCCACTTCTATTGCTGCCACCCATCTTGTTGAAGGCACACGCGAGTACATCCTCAAATTCTTCAACGCCGATCCCGATGAGTATCTTGCCATCTTCACACCCAATGCCAGCGGCGCACTCAAACTGGTTGGCGAGTCTTATCCGTTCCCGAACGGTCGCTATCTTTTGACCTTCGACAATCACAACTCTGTTAATGGGATTCGTGAATTCGCTCATGCTCGCGGCGCAGAGGTGACGTATATTCCCGTCATGCTGCCAGAAATGCGCGTGGACGCCTCTCAACTGGAACTCGAACTGGCTCGCCCTTCCAAGGCTGGACATAACCTGTTTGCATTCCCCGCCCAATCGAACTTTTCCTCCGTCAAGCATCCGCTTGAATGGATCGAGAAAGCTCACGCCCACGGTTGGGATGTGTTGGTGGATGCCGCTGCCTACGTCCCCACCAACAAACTGGACTTGAGCAAGGTCAAACCAGATTTTGTTCCGATCTCGTTCTATAAGATATTCGGCTATCCCACCGGGCTTGGCGCACTCATCGCAAGAAAATCTGCGTTGGCAAAATTACATCGTCCCTGGTTCGCTGGTGGGACGATCACCGTCGCCTCTGTGCAAGGTGACAAATACTATCTCGCAGACGGTGCAGCCGCCTTTGAAGATGGCACACTTGATTACTTAAATATCCCCGCACTTGAAATTGGATTAAAGCATATCGAATCGATCGGCTATGACACCATCAGCGAGCGTGTCAAAACTCTCACCGGCTGGCTATTGGAAAATCTCACCGCCATGAAACACAGTACCGGCGAGCCCCTGGTTCGGTTGTTCGGACCCAACTCCACCGAAGGAAGAGGCGGAGCGGTCACTGTCAACTTCTATGACAAAGACGGCAAAGCCTTCGATCATCGCTTCATCGAAAGCGAAGCCAACAAAGTGAACATCTCTCTGCGCACTGGTTGCTTCTGCAACCCCGGTGCTGGTGAGATCGCCCTCGGAATCTCACGCGTGGAGTTGGATGTCTGCTTTACCCGCCCCGAGCACAAAGACGTCATGTCCATCGATGAGTTCCGCAGATGCATTGATGGCAAGTCATCAGGAGCCGTACGTATTTCTGTAGGCATGGTCACGAATTTCAATGATGTACAGGCGTTGTTGACGTTTGCAAGAGGGTTGCTTTCGTAATATATCATCCTGAGCGAAGCAAAGGATTTCTACGATAATCTCAGAGACCCTTCGCTATCGCTCAGGGTGACAATCATGGTGTCATGCTGAGCGACAGCAAAGCATCTCTACCACTATTCCAGAGATCCTTCGGTCGCGAAGAGCGCGCTCCCTCAGGATGACAATATGAGAGGGGTATATGAAAAAGTACTACGTTTACATTATGGCGAGCAAATCACGTGTTATCTACACAGGTGTAACCAACAACCTTGAGCGGCGAGTAGATTAACATAAGAATAAACTTGTAGAAGGGTTTACCAGTAAATACAATGTAAACCGGCTAGTATATTTTGAAGAAACTAATGATGTTAACGCCGCTCTTAATCGCGAAAAACAAATCAAAGGCTGGTTACGCGCCAAAAAGATTACCCTGATAGAATCAGTTAATCCAACATGGAAAGACCTTAGTTTGGAATGGTATTCTACGCCTGTTGAGCCAAGAGAACCTTTTTAAGATGTCATCCTGAGCAAGATCTCTACCACCATCCCAGAGACTCTTCGCTCCGCTCACAGTGACATAATGGAGAATTTATGAAAATCCAAAACATCCAACTCATGTATGAATACAACTACTGGGCGAGCAAACGTATATTCAACGCTGCGAAAAATATCACCCCAGAACAACTCCTCGCCCCTGCAGAATTCCCATACGGGAACTTACGCGCCACCCTCGTCCACCTCATCGATGCTGAATATGGCTGGCGCGGCTTGTTCGAGAACAACAAGTTTAACGACGACCTAAATCCAGAAGACTTTGCCGATGTTCAATCCATTATTGAACGGGCGCAGATCGAAGAGCAAGCCATGCGTGCCTATCTCAACGGACTGACCGATGATGATATGGAAAGTCACAAGAAATATATTGCCTTTAATGGCGAACCACGCGACCGCATCTTGTGGCACTGCTTGTATCATGTGGTCAATCACGGCACACAACACCGCAGTGAAGCCGCCGCCATCCTCACCCATTTCAACGCATCCCCCGGTGATATTGATTTCACCTTCTTCCTGATCGATACAAAATCATGAACGGACAAACCCGCACAAATATCAAGCCCGGCATGACCGTGCTGATCGTTCTTAAACAAGACCAGCGCACAGGCAAACTCACCAAGGGCATCGTCAAAGACATTCTTACGAAGTCACCCACTCACCCGCATGGCATCAAAGTCCGTTTGATGGATGGGCAAGTGGGACGGGTGAAAGAAATTGTAATTTCTGCGTAAGTAATTCTTTTTGAGGTCATGTTATCAATACGTAATGACCACACCCAAACTCAACTACGACCAGATCGCACAACAATACAATCAACGTTACCCTGATTCTCAAAACTGGGAACGCGGACAAGCCCTGCTCGACCTAGCCAAGCAAGTAAGAGCCCAAGCCATATTGGAAGTGGGCAGCGGCACCGGCTTTTGGCTCAACCTGCTCAACCAGACAAATGCAACGCTCTACGGTCTGGATTATTCGATGGGCATGATCCGCCAGGCAAAGGGACAGCCCGCGCCTCTCCACCTAAGCCAAGGCTTGGGCACTCAGCTCCCATACAGTTCATCCACCTTTGACCTCATCTATTGCGTAGACGCCATTCACCATTTCGGCGATCATCGCGCGTTCATTGCCGAAGCGTTTCACCTGCTCAAACCGGGCGGCGCATTGGCGATCATCGGGCATGACCCACATCAGGGTGAATCCAACTGGTATATCTACGATTACTTCGACACCGTCTACGACACGGACTTGCGCCGCTACCCGGCTGGCAATTCGGTTTTGCAATGGATGGAACAGGAAGGCTTTCACAACATTTCTTCGCAAACCGCAGAAAATATAAATAATATTCACGTAGACGACGCTGTTTTGAATGACCCATTCCTCAAACACAATGCCACCTCACAACTGGCATTGCTGGAAGAAGATGTTTATCAGGCTGGTCTGGAAAGAATTAAGCAGGCTCTTGCTGCCGCAAATGAGAAAAAGGAGCGCATCGTATTCCGTTCCGAGATCAACGTGAAGATGTTTTTGGGATATAAATAATAAGAAAACGCCCGACCTTGCGCAGGTCGGGCGTTTTTCGTTCCACATGCTATACTTCGAAAAAATCTAATCGCCCTGGATACAACATGAAGACAAAATTTGCATCATGGCTTTTTATTCTTCTATTTCTAACAGCTTGCTCACAAGCTGGCGCTCAAACAACCGAGACACCCACGCCGCAACAAAACCCGCCTACCTCTACAATTGAAGTAACATCCACGGTTGAAATACTGCCCACTGTTACCCCGGACTGCATCTCCACCGAACCCACACAGGAAGACATCGACCGTGCGCTCGGTTTTACAGGTCTATTGTTCGAAACAGAAGATTGGGAACAAAGTTATACCGTTTCCGAAGATCGCGTATCTGTTTCCTGGTTTAGCAACTCCCTTGCTTCTGTTGCATTCCTGGAAGCTTTCGTCTTCCCTTGCGGCTATGAAGAACCAGATTTGAACAACTTCTTCAACGACGAAAATTGGGATAACGTCTTTGCCAATTACCAAAGTTACGAACTGGTAACCGAATGCCGCAGTGATGCCGCAGGCCTGCGCTTGTATCAATTCGACGTGGACAGCGATGGCGTTCCATATTTGGTGAATTACTGGGTCAAAAATGATACGAACAATCGAGTCATCAGCTTTATGATGATCGTGCCGGATGATTCGTTCGACCTGCTGGATGAATACAGTTATTCACTCTTTCCGCAATTATCAAACTGCTCATAATGGACCATAGACGATAGACCACAGACGATGGATGGTTTGTCATGGTCAACGGTCTATCGTCCATCGTCAAAAGGAATCCACCATGTCCTCTCGCTACGATATCCTCTTCCAACCCATCCAGATCGGACCCGTTACCGCGCCGAATCGTTTCTATCAAGTTCCGCATTGCAATGGCTTTGGCTGGCGCATGCCGCAAGGGATGGCAGCCATGCGCGGCATGAAAGCGGAAGGAGGCTGGGGCGTGGTCTGCACCGAAGAGACAGAGATCCACTACACCAGCGATCTCTCGCCGTATTTCGAAGGGCGCATCTGGGACGATGATGATATTTCCACCTGGCAATTGATGACCGAAGCGGTTCACAAACACGGCGCACTTGCTGGCATTGAACTAACCTATAACAGCCACGACGCGGCAAATTTATATTCACGCGCTGCGGCATTCGCCCCGCGTTCTATGGGTATTACGGGTGGAGGAGGCTACGAACCCGGACAAGCACGTGCCGCCACGAAGGATGACCTCAAACAAGTCCGCAAGTGGCATCGCAATGCAGCCATCCGCGCTAAGCGAGCAGGCTTCGACATCATCTACTGCTATGCCGCGCACAACATGACGCTGGCATTTCATCTCCTTTCCAAAGACAATGACCGTTCCGACGAATACGGCGGCTCCCTTGAAAACCGTGTACGCTTCTTCCGCGAACTGATCGAAGATACAAAAGAAGCCGTCGGCGACAAATGCGCTGTGGCTGTGCGTTTCGCCGTGGATGAGCTCCTCGGTTCAGAAGGCATGCAACACGATGGTGAAGCCAAAGAGATCGTCTCGATGCTCGCCGAACTGCCGGACCTTTGGGATGTGAACATCAGCGCCTGGAAAAATGATTCCATCACCTCACGCTTTGGCAAAGAAGGGCATCAGGAAAAATACATTTCCTTCGTCAAGCAACTCACCACCAAACCCGTCGTCGGCGTAGGGCGATACACTTCGCCAGATAGCATGGTCTCTGCCATTGAGCGCGGCGTGATGGACCTCATCGGTGCGGCGCGTCCATCCATAGCAGACCCATTTTTGCCAAACAAAATTCGAGAAGGCAGACAAGAAGATATCCGCGAGTGTATCGGTTGCAATATCTGCGTCACCGGCGATACACGCTTCGTTCCGATTCGATGTACGCAGAATCCAACCATGGGCGAAGAATTCCGTCGTGATTGGCATCCCGAGATCATTGCGCCGAAAAAATCTGAAGATGAAGTCCTCATCGTCGGTGCGGGACCAGCCGGGCTGGAAGCGGCTCGGGCGTTGGGTCAGCGCGGGTACAGAGTCATTCTCACCGACGCGAAGCGTGAGGCGGGCGGTCGCGTCCTGCTTGAGTCACAGCTGCCGAATTTGATCGAATGGCGGCGCGTCATCGATTGGCGTCTCACGCAAATTCAAAAACTTGAGAATGTTTTCTTTTATCCTTCGAGTAAAGTATCCATGCAAGATGCGCTCGAAGCAGGCGCACCGCATATCATCCTTGCTACCGGCTCCACCTGGCGGCGCGATGGCGTGGGGCGCAGCATTTCACATCCGTTGCAAGGCAATGGCAACATCTTCACACCTGATGATCTGATGAATGGCAATCTCCCCACTGGCAAAGTTCTCATCTTCGACGACGATCATTACTACATGGGCGGTGTGCTTGCAGAGCTGCTTGCCACGAACGGATGCGAAGTCACGCTGATGACTCCCGCACCCACCATATCCGCATGGACCGAATACACCCTCGAACAGGATCGCATCTACAAGCGCCTGCTGAGTCTGAATGTGACTCTGCTCCCCCACCATGTTCTCGCCTCTTTCTCCCCGACAACTGCCACAGTGACCCATGCCATTACCTTCGCCGAATCGACTCTCGCTTGCGACGCCATCGTCATGGTCACAGACCGCATCCCCAACGACAGCCTGTATCACGAGCTCAAACCCGCCCTCGCTGACGGACGACTCAAGTCATTACGCATCATTGGCGATGCAGAAGCGCCCAACATCATCGCCCAAGCCGTCTTCAGTGGTCACCTCGCCGCGCGTGAATTCGACGAAGTCATCAACCCCGATGTGACACCATTCAAAGTGGAACGGGTTAAGATATAAAACCAGACGATAGACCATAAAACCATCGTCCGTGGTCTATCGTCCATCGTCAATCCATGAGGCTCAATGAACGCTGCTAACTTTAGAAAGAATTTGCAACCATCCGTTCTCCTGCCTAGCCTCACTGCCGGGTTGATCAATGCGGTCATTATCATCAGTGTCGAGATCTCGCTTGCGGCGCTCATCTTCTCCGGTGACTTGAGCCAATTCCTGCCGCGCGGTATAGGCATTATGCTGCTCGGCACGGTCATTGTCACCGTCATCATTGCGTTGACCTCCTCCCTCATCAACATGGTTGGTGTGCCGCAGGATACGCCCGCCGCGCTCATGGCGTTGATGTGTGCCGGGGTGGCGGCGACTCTCAAAGGTCAAGACCCCGAGGCGATCTATTCCACAGCCGTTGGCGCCATCATGTTGGGGTCATTGCTCACAGGGCTGCTGTTCATCATCCTTGGTTGGTTCAAACTCAGCGGATTCGCCCGCTACGTGCCATACCCCGTGGTCGGCGGCTTTCTGGCAGGGACGGGCTATCTGCTCGTCCAAGGTTCGTTTGGGGTTTTGGTAAACATTCCGCTTTCGTTTGCCAATGCATCGAAATTCTTTGAAGCTTCGGCGTTATGGAATTGGCTGCCGGGAATTTTATTTGGTCTGATCCTGCTTCTCGTCTTGCGGCGCTTCAGTCATTTTCTGATTCTTCCCGGTTCGGTCATTCTTGCGATGGTTTTGTTCTATGTATTTTTGGCAGTCTCGGGAATTTCGATTGAACAGGCTGGAGCGAATGGCTGGCTATTGGGACCCTTCCCTGAAGGCGGGTTATTCAAATTCTTTACACTCGAAAATTTCTCGCTGATCCAATGGGATGCGATCTTCTCCAACGCAGAGACGTATGCAACTCTGTTCGGGTTGAGTGTCATCTCGTTGTTGCTCAATGCCAGCGGCTTGGAAGTGATCTACAAAAAAGATATTGACCTGAACCGCGAGTTGATCTCTGCAGGCGGCGCGAATTTACTTGGCGGATTGTTCGGTTTTCCGGTGGGATATCAAACCCTCGGTTTTTCAGCACTACCCAATCGCTTTGGTGCAAAGAGCAGGCTGGTGGGCGTCTCTACAGGGTTGTTCTGTTTGGCAGCATTGGTCGTGGGGGCATCAGTCATCTCTTACTTTCCGCGCTTTGTAATGGGCGGCATGTTGTTCTTTCTGGGCTTGTCCTTCCTCGCGGAGTGGCTCATCGATTCGTTCAAACTCCTGCCGCGCATGGACTATGCTCTGATTTGGGTCATGCTGGTCATTATTGATCGGATCGGTTTTCTGGCAGCCATTGGCGCAGGCGTTGTCATCTCGTCGCTTTTGTTCGTTATCAGCTACGGCAGGGTCAGTGTCATCAAGAACGTGTTCTACGGCGGGACACTGCACAGCCGGGTCGAACGTTCGCAGCGACATCGCAACTATCTTGTCGAACACGGCGATCAGATCCATGTGCTGGTCTTGCAGGGCTTTATCTTCTTCGGCTCTGTTCAGCGGATTTTAGAGAACGTTCGAAAACGCATGGGGTTGAAAGACGAAGACGAGTTGAAATATCTCGTGCTGGATTTCCGACAAGTAAAGCGGCTCGACTCCTCCGCTGTTTTTGGGGTGACACGCCTCAAGCAGCTGGTCGAGTCTGGGAATATTGTGATGGCGTGGTCTGGGCTTTCAGAGGATATCCACGATCAAATGCAGCGCGGCGGACTTTTACTTGGGCAGGGTGAAACCTTCGCCATTTATCCCACGCTCGATCATGCCCTCGAATGGTGTGAGAACAAATTACTGGCGAATGAAAAAGAACAACCCACCGTTGATCTCGGCAAAAGCATCCTCACCACCTTGAACCGTTCCTTCCCCGGCATCAAGCACATCAAAGAATTCATGGAACGTGTGGAAATTCAAGCGGGTGAATACTTTATCCGGCAGGGTGAATCTTCGAATGACTTGTTTTATATCGAGTCAGGCTTGGTGACGGTAGAGTTCGAAACCATCAAAGGTGAAGTGGTGCGTCTGCGCAGCATCAAAAGTGGCGCAACCCTTGGCGAGATCACGCTTTATCTGGGCGGCGTGCGCTCAGCTTCGGTCAAAGCAGAGGAAGCCAGCACGATCTATCGCTTGTCGGCGGAAAATTTACGAAAGATGCACAAGGAAGATCCGGCTCTTGCTGCCGTTCTACATGAGTGGATCGCCCGAACCTTGGCAGAACGTTTGGCAGAGAACAACCGACTGATCGAATTGTTCATGGAATGACATATCCACTTTCCACTTTCAATTTTCCAAGTGAGTAGAAAGTGGAAAGTGGGATAATTGTCGCATGTCCTCCACTCCCCTCATCCTCGTCACTGGCGCAACGGGTTACATCGCCAGCCTGCTCATCCCCCAATTACTCGAAAAAGGATACCGCGTCCGCGCGATGGCACGCCAGCCAGAGCGGCTTTGCAAACGCGCCTGGTACAAGCAGGTCGAGATGGTTCGAGCCGATGTGATGGAGCCGGAGACTCTCGCCGCCGCATTGGATGGAGTCCACACGGCGTATTATCTCGTCCACAACATGTCTCGCGGACATGGCTATACCGAGGCTGAAACTCAGGCGGCACGTAACTTTGCGCAAGCCGCAGAGCAAGCAGGCGTAGAGCACATCATTTATCTTGGCGGCTTGGCAGACCCTGAACAACATATCGCCCCACACATGCGCTCACGCATCGAAACCGGGGTGACATTACGAAAGGGCAGCGTACCCGTCACAGAATTTCGGGCAGGGGTCATTGCAGGCTCGGGCAGTATTTCCTTCGAGATGATCCGCTTCATGACGGAGTTGTTTCCGATCATTCCTGGTCCCACCTGGTTGAAGAACAAGTCGCAGCCGATCGCGGTTCAAAACGTCGTTGACTATCTGATCGCCGCGCTGACCAACCTCAAAGGTCACGACGGCGTTTTCGAGGTTGGTATGCCACAGGTCTTTCATTACACGGATCTGATGAAGATGTATGCCAAGGTTCGCGGGCACAAACGCAGCATGATTCTGTTGCCTTATGTGCCGATCTGGTTCATGGCTTTTGGTATCGACTTAATGACACCAGTCCCCTACCCGATCGCCTATGCGCTCGTCGGTGGGCTTTCGAGTGACAGCCTCATTTTGCACGACACGGCGCAGAATACTTTCCCTGAGGTAAAGCTCATGGAGTATGAAGCCGCTATCGCCGAGGCAATGAAGCGTTTGCATCCACTGAAGATAGAACGGGTATGGGAGGATGGTTCGAGCGGAGTCAAAATCCTGAAACATGAAGGATTCTTCATCGATCACCGTGCAATGAAAGTAAATGCATCAACAGAAAAAATTATGGGCGTGATAAAGCGCTTCGATCAAAACGGCGATTGGATCTTCGCGAATTGGTTATGGCGCTTGCGTGGATTGCTCGAAGGTAGGCGAGATAATTTTTATGAAGTCGATTTCCAGAACGAGAATCACATCCTGTTCCGCTCTACATTGAAAGCCCCCGGTGACGGTTGGATGGAATGGCACGTAAGCGATGACATTTTAACCCAGACCGCATACTTTGCTCCGCGCGGCTTGGGCGGATTTTTATATTGGTATCTGCTTGCCCCATTTCACTTGTATCTCTTCAAAGGCATGCTCAAAACGATCGCTCAAAAAGCGGTGGTACAATAATTTTATATACGATCAGCAAGCGGCGAAGTCCGGTGAAAATCCGGCGCTGTCGCGCAACTGTAAGTTAGTCACATAAACTAACAAGCCAGGTCGCCCGCTCTGATCGGTTCAACCACTTCTCGCGGAAAGGAGGTGGAGAACAGGTCCTCAACCGGATTGCCTCTCCAACCTCCCCAGCCTATGCTGGGGATTTTGATTCGCCGCACTGCGGCTGCCCATAGACGACGGACGACAGACCAAGATCGATCGTTGATGGTCTATCGTCTAATACACATACTAGGAGAAAAGATGTTTCGCAAGACTTTAATTCTGACTTTATTGATCGCGCTGTTTGCAGCATGCGCCCCTGCGCCTCAAGCCACACCGACAGCTGATCCTGTTTCGACGGAAGTAACAGCCACTGAAGCCCCTGCAACCGAAGCCGCTGCCGAAGGCTTGACCTTCACCGATGGACTCGGTCGTGAAGTGACCCTCGCCGCGCCTGCCCAGCGCGTTGTGTCACTTGCCCCGTCTAACATCGAAATTCTTTTTGCCATTGGTGCAGGCGACCAGGTCATTGGTCGCGATGAATTTTCCGACTACCCAGCCGAAGCCACCTCCATCGAAAGTGTGGGCGGTTCCATGGGTGAATACAGCGCTGAAGCAATCGTTGCCCTTGAACCGGATTTAGTACTCGCTGCTGAAATCAATACACCTGAATTGGTCAACCAGTTGGAAGGTTTGGGTCTAACAGTTTATTATTTGAGCAACCCCACCACCCTCGAAGAAATGTACACCAACCTTGAGATCGTCGGCAACCTGACTGGACACGACACCACCGAATTAGTCGACTCTCTCAAAGCTCGTGTCGCCGCTGTGGATGAAAAGATCGCGCCCATCAGTGCCCGTCCATCCGTCTTCTACGAGATCGATGCGTCCGACCCAACCAAGCCCTGGTCATATGGACCTGGCTCGTTTGGTGACTTGCTTATCAACCGTGCTGGCGGTTTCAACATTGGCAGTGAAGCCACTGACCCATATCCGCAATTGAGCCTCGAACAGATCGTGGTTGCCAACCCCTCCATCATTTTGCTTGGTGATTCGATGTGGGGTGTGACCGCTGATTCCGTACTCACTCGCGAAGGTTGGAGCACCATTGCCGCTGTGCAAAACAACCAGATCTTCCCCATCGACGACAACCTCATCAGCCGCCCTGGTCCGCGTTTGGTGGATGGACTCGAAGCATTGGCGAAAATTTTGCATCCGGGTTTGTTTGAGTAATTCGGTAAGTTGGTAAATTAGTATATTGGTGGGTAGGGAATTCATAAACCTTCCCTACCCACCCTCTCTGATGAAAAGACCTTTTCTTTCTTCTTTCCTCTTTCTTCTTTTAGCCATTGTGCTCAGTCTCGCTATTGGTTCTGTTTTCATTTCACCAGCTGAGATGTGGAAGATTCTGCGCGGTGTAGGGGAAGAGAAATTCGCATTCATTATTTGGAATATTCGTTTACCACGCACGGTCCTTATCGCGCTGACCGGTGCCGCCCTCAGCGGAAGCGGAGCATCCTATCAGGGACTTTTCCGCAATCCTTTGGCTGACCCGTTCCTGATCGGCGTTGCCTCTGGCGCAGGATTAGGCGCAGTCATCGCCATGTCTGTTCAGTGGCCTTATACATTTTGGGGATTGATGGTCATTCCCATGGCAGCATTCATATCAGCATTGTTGACCGTCTTCATTGTTTATTTCCTCGCCCGCGTTGGGCAAACCATTCCCACAACCAACTTAATTCTCGCAGGGGTTGCATTCTCTTCGTTTGCCACCTCGCTCACCTCATTTCTCATGCTGCGTTCCACCAGTGAAGTCCGTCGCGCGTTGGGCTGGCTGCTGGGCGGAGCCAGCCAAGCCGGTTGGACAGCCATCCTTGCCATGTTGCCCTATCTTGTCATTGGATTGGGTATCCTTATCTTTTATGGCTACCGTCTCAACCTTTTACAATTCGGAGACGATCAAGCTCAACACATGGGCTTGAACGTCAATCGCACTAAAACGGTTCTGCTTGTCGCATCCTCCCTTGCAACTGCTGCCGCTGTTGCCTTCTCCGGCATTATTGGCTTTATCGGGCTGGTCGTCCCCCACATCATGCGTCTCTGGTTCGGTGCAGACTATCGTCGCCTCATCCCGCTCTCCATTATCAGCGGTGCATCTGCATTACTGCTTTCAGATATCCTTGCACGTGTGGTTTTAGCACCGCAAGAAATTCCGGTTGGAATCATCACCGCATTGGCTGGTGCTCCCTTTTTCTTATGGGTTCTGCGCCGCGTAAAGAATCAAGGATACTGGTAATGAACATCATCATCCGCGAAAAGGCTCCTGAAGAGTCTGCAAACACACATTTTTTCTCGCGCAAATCCATCGTAACTTCGCGACTCGTACTCAACATCGAAAATGAAAAACTCGGCTACACCATTGTCGAGGTCCAGCCGCCATACGAACGTGAAGTTCAACTTGAAGAGACAGATTATGGCTTCTCCGGCACGCCTCCCACTGCCTTCTTTGCCGAAGTGGATGGAGAGCTCGCAGGGCGCATCCGTGTATTAACCTGGTGGAATCAATTCGGCTACATCGAGGACCTCGTCATCAATCCCAAATTTCGCGGTTTGGGTCTTGGTCGCAAATTGCTAGAACGCGGCATTCAATGGGCACGCGAAACCAATCACCCCGGCGTCATGCTTGAAACGCAAGATGACAACGTCCCAGCCTGCACACTTTATGCCTCCTGCGGTTTCATCCTCAGCGGCTTCGACCGCAACGTGTATAAAGCCATCAACCCAAACACCAAAGAAACCGCGTTGTACTGGTATCTGATTTTCTAACATGCTCAAAATCCAAAATCTCTCCGCCTCGTATCATGGACATCAAGTTCTGCATGATGTTTCTTTTGAAGTTAAGAACGGTGAAGTGCTCGCGCTCATCGGTCCGAACGGAGCGGGCAAGTCCACCATCATCCGTGCTGCGAGCGGAGTGATTCCGTCTACAGGCTCGGTCCGCACCAATGGTGACGACTTCCACGTGCTCGACCCAATGAAGCGTGCAAAATACCTTGCAGTTGTGCCGCAGGCGATCTCATTACCGCCTGCATTCACTGTCTGGGAAACAGTCTTGATGGGACGCACACCCTACCTTGGATTTCTCGGCAACGCCTCTTCCCACGACGAGGAACTGGCTCGCCAAGCCCTGACTCGCGTCAACGCTGTAAATTTATCCGAGCGCAGAGTCGGTGAGCTATCTGGCGGCGAAGCACAACGCATCTTACTCGCCCGCGCCCTTTGTCAGTCCACACCGATCCTCTTGCTCGATGAACCAACCGCTCATTTGGATCTGCAATATCAGGTCAGTTTATTGGAATTAATTCGCGAACTCGCCCACAAAGAAGATCTCGCCGTATTGATCGCACTTCACGATCTTAATCTCGCCGCCCGTTACGCAGACCGTGTTGCTTTGTTAGTTGGAGGAAAGCTCAACGCCATTGGCACGCCGCGCGAGGTCCTCACCCCCGAAAATATATCCAATGCTTATTGCCTGCCTGTGCAAGTGGTGGAACATCCTTTTGCAGATTCCCCGTTGGTACTTCCTGGCATTGCTCGAAAATAAAAATGACGATCGACCACGGTCTATTGTCCATGGTCAATCGTCATTAGTCCATCGTCTGTTTTATCTTACGAAATAAATGATCGCCACGATCACGCCGATCGTCACCACCGTCCACCGCAGCGTGGACGGTTTGATTTTACCAGCCAACCGTCCGCCCAGGTTACCGCCGATCAGCGCACCTACCGCCATCACCAGCGCCACCGACCAGATCACATGACCTGAGAATAAAAAGAAGATCGCCGCCGCCACATTGACCGCGAATCCAACCGCCTGCTTGAGAGCATTCAAACGGGTCAGCGAATCCTCCAAGGTCAAGCCGAGAGCCGAGAGAACGATGACGCTCAAACCTGCGCCAAAGTATCCGCCGTAAATCGAAGCGAGACCGACCGGCAGCCACGTCAACTTTTCAAGGTTCGATCCATGATGTTCCCCCATCCGTTTAACCAACCACGCACGGACAGGGTCTTGAATGGCAAGCAAAATACATGCCATCAAAATCAAGTAAGGCACGAGTTCAGTGAAGAGTTTCTCGCCGGTCTGTAGGAGCAAAAATCCTCCGAGCACGCCGCCAAGGAAGCTTGCAGGTATGAGCATCCACAAGCGTTTGGTCTGATCTTTCAAATCGTTCTTCTGTGCCAGCGTACCGCCAAAGTAGCCCGGGCAAAGTGCCACCGTGTTGGTGATATTGGCAGACACAGCAGGAATGCCGAGAAACGTAAGGACAGGGAAGGTAATGAGCGTTCCACCGCCTGCAAGAGCATTGATGGCTCCTGCAGCAAGCGCGGCAAGTGCAGCAAATAGGTAATCGAGAGGTGTGAGCATAGTTTGTATTTTCTCTTCAAGGATTATAAACCGCATCCATAGTTCTTGATCACTAGAAAATATGATGTGGTATAGTTTTAAAATCCCACTTCGAAAGCCAGCCATCAGACACATGAAAATTGAAAACTTCTCCTTATTACTTAAGACCAAGATCAGCCATTACAAGCCCGCCTTTCTACTAATTTTATTTGGAGCAATGGTTTCAATCCTGTACTCGGTATATTTTGCAAGGACCATTATCACCACTCCATATGAGATTGGTCTCCGTGAAGGGGCGCCACAAGTTCTAACGGGATTGTTGTTAAGTGGAAAGAACCCCTATGTTTTTGATAACAATCCGCTTGCATACAACACATATGGCATCCTGCATAATTTTGTCATGGTTCCCTTTGCATATGTCTTTGGTAACACATTACATGTCCATCGTTGGGTCTCCTTCATATTCATCCTTCTCTCAACAACGGTTGGTTTTTGGGTTATATTCCAACGCCGACAAAGCATTTCATTAGCATCTATTGGAGCCGCATTCTTTATGATCGGCTTCATCGGTCTTGGCGGAATTGGGTCTAGTCCAACCACATTGGGAACTTTTCTGTTCTTGTGCACCTTGTACATCCCATACCTCAGGTCATACGATAATAAAAGTCTGATAGCAAGCGCGTTTTTTGCCCTGCTTGCATTACATACAAAGGCATACAATGTTTTGGCGTGGGGTATTGTTGTGTCTTACATTTTTCTATTTGTCTCCAAGAAAAAGGCGCTTCAATACGTACTTTATTTTTCTGGCTTTTTCCTTGGTACTTTTCCAATCTTAAGAATTTTCTTTCCGCTGTATCTGGTTAATGTATTCGGTGGAAATATCTCGAACACGTTCCGAACATTAGAGCATTTACTGACTCAGCTGATGTGGCTCACGATCTATTTTTCCCCCATCCTTGTATTGACTCTGCTGGCTTTTTGGGAATCATTGCGAAAATCACGATACTTCTTTTCTGCTATCAGGTTCAATCTCACAGCATGGGATACACCTCTCCTGAACATCGATTGGGATTATTTCTTGTACGCACCGCTTGTTGCCATCACTGCATTCATTTTGGTGCTTGGCTCTCACGTAGGGAATTACCTGAGCTACACTTACGAAATGGTCGTATCCACATTTCTAATATGGTTTTTCACAAATTACGATAACAAAAAACCTTTAAGTGTTCTTGCCTCGTTAGTAATCATTATGAATTTGCTTGCATGGCAGTTTGTTACACTAAACCCAAATATGCTGGAAATAAAGGATTCATTCGCGTGGGAGAAGTTATATAAAACGATCAAACCTACAAAAAACATCCTCAACTCCCCTGTATTTACATCACGAGCGATGGAACTTGGCATTACACCGGTCGATTCTGGACGAACCATTTATTTCTACACCATGAAACCGTATCCTGAAAATCTTCTATTTGGTCCTCCGTACGAGGATTATCTGCGAATTGGTGAAGAATATGCCCAAAGAGTGAATGAGACCATCAAAAACAAAGAGTACGATCTAATATATATAACAAAAGAAATGGAAGTGTTCTACGACTTGGACCTGGTCAAAGAGAATTATGAAATGACTGACCAATTAATTCTTTACATGTCCGCCACAAATCAAAAGTGGGTTGTGCAGATCTGGGAGCCTAAGTAAAATCCTGCCTTTCAAATTCCTCAGTTCAAGGATTCATCGATGAAAAAAATTATCAAATCAGCTCTGGATTTTGACATAACAATACTCGACAAGTGGAAGATCTCAAAGCCATTGCTATTCTTAGGATCAATCTTATCCATAGTATGGTCGGTTTATTTTATGTATAAAACCGTCCTTATCCCCCACCAAATTACTACTCTTGAGGGAACAGCAAGCGTTCATACCTGGTTTTACCTAAGAGGAATGAATCCATTCACACTTGAAAATCAACCCTTAGGGATAACACTCTATGGTTTTATGTATAACCTTATCGTGTTTCCCTTTACAGTATGGTTTGGAAACACACTTGTAGTTCATAGAGCAGTAAATTTTGTGTTTATTCTCTTGTCTTCTACAATTTTTTATAATGTTATTCTCAAAGAAAGAAAGAATAATTTACTGGCATTAGCATGTTCTGCTTTTGTAATGGTCAGTCTTGCAGGTGTGCAAGGATTGGGTGGCATCAGTGCTTATCCAGCTCCCACCGGGGCTTTTTTCTTCATAGCAGCAATTTTTATCCCTTTGCTGTTTTCCTTTAATTCCAAAAGTTTGGTGCTTAGCATATTTTTAGCACTAGCTGGTTTCTACACAAAACCATATTTCATTTTGTCGTTTGGGATCGTTGCCTCCTACGTTTTTCTATTTGTTTCACCGAAAAAGGGAATCATCTACGGACTTACATTTTTAACCTTGGCATTGTTATCAGCCCTTGTGGTCAAGGATATTTTCCCCCTTTATTTTGTAGGTACGATCTGGGCAAATGTTTCTCAGACAACAAGAAGTCTGGAACACTTGATTTCCCAATTAAATTCTCTAATAAACACTTTTTCACTGCTGCTTCTCATCAGCCTAATGGCTTTTATCGTTGATGGTATTAAGACAAGCAGAGAAAGTATAAAACCGTCTTATCCGATCAACATTTCAACATGGAATAAGCCACTGTTTGAGAAATCACCAGATTATATTTTTTATGCATTTGGAGTTACTCTACTTGCATTTGTGTCTATTCTTGGATGGCATCAACCCAATCCACTGGGCTACGCCTATCAACTGGTAGCGCCACTATTCGTTTGCTGGTTTTTTAGTAGTTTGATTCCGGAAAATAAATTAAACCTGATTGCCGCTTTGTTAATAGTCGTCAATATATTCACATGGGAATCAAGGATAATGTCACCGGAATACCTAAAAGAGAGAAGCCAAACTGAATGGACTAGATTGCTTGGATATCTAGATGGGGCTAATTCCTTTATACACCCGCCTTTAATGGTCACCGACGTTATGTCACTCGGATATGCGCCCATGGATTCAGGGCAGACCGTCATTTTTTTCACCATACAACCCTACCCAGACACCATCCTCACAGATATTCCATACGAAAGGATCCGAAGGGATGGGTATGGTCTCACAACCAGTATCGATCGCAGAATTGAAAACCGACGATATGATGTGATCATCATCCAAAAAGACAAAGCACAATTTTTTGACACACTAACCCTTGAGCAAAATTACGCTCTTGTGGATGAAATCGTTATTGAAATGAATATGGGAGGGGTCTACACTCTTCAAGTATGGAAACCAAATCCATGATATCAAGGCTTCTTGACGCCCCCCGTTCTCCCGCATATAATCCAGCCATTCAGAAGTAGTACGCAATCCCCTCTCTGACAGAAAAGAAGGTCTTAGGCTGTGAACCTTCGCAGAAAAGAATTGCCGAAGTCGTCTGAGTTGACTTGCCGAAGAAATCCGCGAGAAAGTAGACCGGCACGGGGTTGCCCGTTACAGCAAAGGCTGATGGTTGTCAGCTGCAGAGTGCAGTCAAAAGACTGAACCGAGGTGGTACCGCGGAGCATGCGCTTCGTCCTCAAAATGGACGAGGCGTTTTTATTTTAAGTGCCGATATTAGAACTTCGAAATTCGGCAAACGAATGCCGAATTATCGAATATCGAACAACGAAGGAGCAAGAATGACCAAGGAACTACCCAAAGCGTACGATTTCAAATCGACCGAGTCCCGTATCTACGCGATGTGGGAAGCGGGCAAATACTTTAAGCCACACAACGACCCAAACAAGCCCGACTTTGACCCGAATGTCAAGCCGTTCGTCATCTCCATCCCCCCGCCAAACGTGACCGGTGAACTGCATCTCGGTCACGCCATGTTCGTCAGCGTGGAAGACCTGATGATCCGCTACCACCGCATGAAAGGCTATTCCGCGCTTTGGGTACCCGGCACCGACCATGCTGGTATCGCCACACAACTCATGGTTGAGCGTGAGTTGCTCAAAACCGAAGAAATCACTCGCGAAGAACTCGGGCGTGAAAAATTCCTCGAACGCACTTGGGCATGGAAGAAGAAATACGGCGGCATGATCACGAATCAGATTCGCCGCCTTGGTGCCTCCTGTGACTGGGATCGTGAGCGCTTCACTATGGACGAAGGTCTCAGCCGCGCAGTACGTGAAGCCTTTGTGCGCTTGTACGAGAAGGGCATGATCTATCGTGGACCACGTCTCATCAACTGGTCGCCAGGACTCAAAACCGCCGTGTCTGACCTCGAAGTGGAATACTCCGAGGAAGATGCCACGTTGTATTACTTCAAATACATGCTGAAGGATTCAGATGAGTTCATCCCTGTGGCAACCATTCGTCCTGAAACCATCCTCGGCGATACTGCTGTGGCAGTCCATCCTGAAGATGAGCGTTTTAAGAAATTCATCGGCAAGACCGCCATCGTGCCCATGCTTGGACGTGAGATTCCCATTATTGGTGACGAATATGTGAGCATGGAATTTGGAACGGGCGCGTTGAAGATCACACCCGGTCACGACCCGAACGACTATGCCATTGCTCATCGTCACAACCTGCCGATCATCTCCATGCTGGATAAAGAAGCCAAGGTGAACGAGAATGGCGGAAAAT
>VFQT010001452.1_pt1 | contig 28389 bp, 28 predicted proteins | sample 3512381 | NCBI WGS metagenome assembly VFQT01 (sample SAMN10412376, study PRJNA504923) | tailings metagenome | isolation source: Relicate 2 Philex TSF3 active mining site | place: Philippines: Tuba, Benguet | collected 2017-08-29
GAGCCAGTTGAGGTTGCGGATCCAGACCACCTTGGCGCCGCCGAAGAGGCCGAGCGACACCAGCGCCTCGCGGATGCGGGCCTCGATGACCCCGGCGTCCGCCACCACCCGCAGGAAGCCGTCGATGACCTCGGCGTCCGCGTCCGCGCCGGCGGCGGCCCGGGCCGAGTCGAAACGGCGGCGGGCCTCCCGGTCGACGAGGAACTCGTCCTTCCCGGCCACGATGGCGAGGTTCGCGGGCATGCGCCCGACCATCCTCCGGATGCCGGGGCGGGAGGCAACCCCGAAGCCGCTCAGGCGCCGTGGATGGCGTCCTCGACGGCGTAGCGACTCAACTTGCGGCGGAGCCAGTCGAGGGCGGTGTTCACGGCGCGGACCTTCACCTGGGCGCGGTCGCCGGCGACCACGATGCGGCGGGACCAGACGCCCGAGGGGCTGGCGTAGCCGAGATAGACGGTGCCGACAGGGTCGGCGGCCGTGCCGCCCTCGGGGCCGGCGAAGCCGGTGATGGCGAGGCCGTGGTGGGCGCCGAAGCGCTCCGTGGCGGCGGTGGCCATGGCGGCGGCGACCTCGGCCGAGACCGCGCCGTGCTGGTCGATGAGGGCCTGGGGGACGCCGAGGACGCTGACCTTGGCGTCGTTGGTGTAGGCGACGACCGAGCCGACGAGGACGCGCGACGCGCCCGGGATGTCGGTCAGGTTGCTCGCGAGCAGCCCTCCGGTGCAGGACTCGGCGATGGCCAGCGTGCGCCCGAGGCGGCCGAGGCGCTCGATGGCGAGCTGGGCGAGGGTGGAGTGGCCGGTGCAGACGAAGTCGTCGCCGACCGCGTCGCGCACGGCGCGGGCGACCTCGAGCATGGCATCGCAGCAGGCGCCGCTCGTGCCCGGCGAGAGGCGGGCGTCGACCACGCCGGAATGGGTGCCGAAGGTGAGCTGCATGCCGGGACGCAGCAAGGGGCGGATGAGGGACTCGAGGGGCGCCGCCCCGATGCCGAAGGTCCGGATCTGCACGTAGGCCTCGCCGTCGCAGGCCGAGCCGCCGGCGCGGAGGCGGGGGACGACCTGCTGCTCGAAGAGGGGGCGGAGCTCGATGCCGGGGCCCGGCAGCATGACCAGCGTGCGCTCGCCCACGCTCACGAGGAGGCCCGGCGAGGTGCCGCGGGGGTTGGGCAGCGAGACGGCGCCGCGCGGCAGGCGGCACTGGCGGAGGTCGAGCGGTCCGACCTCGCGGCCGATCTTGGCGAAGCGCTCGCGGAGCGCGCGCTCGGCGTCGGGGTCGGGCACCATGTCGAGCCCGAGGGCCTGGGCGACGGCGTCGCGCGCGAGGTCGTCGGTGGTGGGCCCCATGCCGCCGGTGGTGATGACGAGGTCGCAACGCTGCCAGGCCTGCCGGACCTCGTCGGCGATGGCGGGGAGCTCGTCGCGGACGATGGAGGCCTGCTCGAGGCGGATGCCCCGGCGGGCGAGCTGCTCGCCGAGCCAGACGAGATGGCCGTTCGGACGCACCCCCTCGAGGAGCTCGTCCCCGATGTTGATGAGATGCGCCCGGCAGGGCTGTCTGGATTCCGTTTGCGACATGGCCGACCTCACCCACCTTTCCGAGCGGCTGACAAAAATGCAACCGGACCCGACAGAATTGTCCCCCGCGGCCCTGGCGCGCCAGGCCCCGCGGGAGCCCGGCGTCTACATCATGAGGGACGCGGCGGGGACGGTCGTCTACGTCGGCAAGGCCAAGGAGCTGAGGAAGCGCCTGGCCAGCTACTTCCGCCCGGGGGCCCGCCACGGACCCAAGGTGGCCGCCCTGGTGGCCTCGGCCGCCGGGCTCGAGTGGCGGGTGGTGCGGAGCGAGACGGAGGCGCTGCTGCTCGAGGGCGCGCTCATCAAGCGCTGGCGGCCCCGCTGGAACGTCCTCCTCCGCGACGACAAGCAGTTCCTGCAGATCCGGGTGGACCTCGACGACCCCCTGCCCCGCTTCCGGCTCGTCCGCGCCCGCACCTCGGAGTCCGCCCGCTACTTCGGTCCCTTCCCCCATGCGCCGCAGGTGCGCCGCACGCTCCGCGAGATCCGCCGCCGCTTCGGCGTCCTCGGGCCCGACGCCACGCCCGAGCGCCTGCCGGACGGCTCGTGGCGGCTCTATGCCGACGCCCGGGCCGAGATCCAGGACCACCCCGTCGAGGTGACCGAGGCCGCGTACCGCGAGCGCGTCGAGGCCGCCTGCGCCGCGCTCGAGGGGCGCGTCAAGGAATGGACCGACTCGCTCGCCAGGGACATGGAGGCCGCGGCCGAGGCGCGCGACTACGAGAAGGCCGCCGAGTGCCGCGACCTGCTCCGGGCGCTGCGCGCCACGACCGAGCGGGCGCGCCGCTTCCTGCGCGAGGACGCGCCGCCGCGGGCCGCGGCGGCCGCGGCCGGCGCGGCCGCCGCGCTGGGCGAGGCGCTCGGCCTCCCGGCGCCGGCGACACTCGAGTGCTTCGACATCTCGCACATCTCCGGCACGCTGGCCGTCGCCTCCATGGTCCGGTTCGCGGACGGGCGGCCGGACAAGGCCGGCTACCGGCGCTTCCGCATCGCCAGCTTCGTCGGCAACGACGACTTCCGCGCGATGCGCGAGGTCGTGGGCCGCCGCTACGCGCGGCTCGCCCGCGAGGGGCGCCCGATGCCGGACCTCGTGGTCATCGACGGCGGCCTGGGCCAGGTCGACGCGGCCCTGCGCGCGTTCGCCGAGGCCGGGCTGGCCCCGCCGCCCCTCATCGGGCTGGCCAAGCGCGAGGAGACGGTGGTGCGGGCGGACGGCTCGGAGCTCCGCCTACCCCGCCACCACGAGGGGCTGCGGCTCCTGCAGCGGCTGCGCGACGAGGCGCACCGGTTCGCCAACAACTTCAACGCCGAGCTGCGCGGGCGCAAGCTGCGCGAGTCCCTCCTCGACGAGGTCGAGGGGCTCGGACCCGCGCGCAAGGCCGCCCTGCTCGCCCGATTCGGCTCGATCCAGGCGCTGCGCCGCGCCACGCCGGAGGCGCTGGCGGAGACACCGGGCGTGGGACCTCAGCTCGCGGCGCGCGTCGCCGGGCTGCTCGCCCGGAGGGCCTGATCGCGCCCGAGGGCCAGCGCGGCCACGCGGTCGGCGCCGAGCGGGTCGCCCAGCGCGCCGAGGGCGCGCTTCCAGCCGTTCCAGACACGGCGGTCGTCGGAGAAGGCCGCGGCGACGGCCGCGGCCGCGGCCGCGGGCCCGAGACCGTAGGCGCCGCCGCCGCCCTCGACGACGAGCCGCGCGTTGCCCGCCTCCTGGCCGGGGATCACCTGCGTGAAGACGAGGGGGATGTTGGCGGCGACCGCCTCATGGGTGGTGGCGCCGCCGGCCTTGGTGAGGATGAGGTCGTGGCCAAGCATGAGCTCGGGCAGACGGTCGGTCCAGCCGACGACCGTGGCGCGGCCGCCGAGCGCGGCCTCCACGGCCGAGCGGAAATCGGCGTCGCGGCCGACCGTCACGGTGAGGTCGACGTCGCAGCCGGCCACCGCGCGGGCGAGCGGCACGGCGTCGCGCCGGCCGGGATTGAGCATCAGGAGGACACGGGGGCGGGGGCCCGGCGGGAGCGCGGGGGCGCGGAGCCGCCGGTCGACGGGGAAGCCGAGGGCCCGGACCCGCGCAGGAGGGACGCCCTGGCGGATGAGCACGTCGGCGGTGGGCGTGTTGGGGGCGATCCAGAGGTCCGAGCGGGCCCCGTGCCAGACGCGGTTGACCGAGAGCGAATCGGTCACGACCGTGATCACCTCCGGTCGCGCGGGGTCGCCAGGGCGGAACCGGCGGTCGATGAGGTAGGGGTAGAGCGGGTAGGTGGTGACGATCACCCGCGGGCGCGCCGCGAGCACGTCGTCCATCCGCCGCGCGACGTGTCCCATGAAGGGCAGGCCGAGGCGGACGAGAGGGAGCCGGTCGAGGGCGTGGTAGACGCCGGCCCACAGCCAAGGCGCGCGGTTGGCGAGGTCGAGGTAGAGCCGGCGCTGGCGGCCGAAGCGTTCCGGTCCGTAGGCCTCCTCGAAGAGGTCGCGGGGCGCCGAGGGGCCGGCCTCGGGGTCGAGGCGGCCGAGCGCCTCGGCGACCGCGCGGGCCGCGGCGTTATGGCCCTCGCCGAAGCCCGCGGTCAGGACGGGGATGGCCATGTCAGGCCGCGAGCACGGCCGCGGGGCGGTCGGCGTCGGCGCGGGCGGCGGCGATGCGCGCGAGGAGCTCGGCCTGGCCGACGACCCGCAGGCGGCCGTCCGTCTCCTCCACCAGCGCGGTCAGGGATTCCACCCAGTCGCCGGAGTTGAGGTAGCGGATCTCGCCGATGCGGCGGTCCTCCGCCTTGTGGATGTGGCCGCAGATGACGCCGTCGCAGCCGCGGCGCACCGCGAGCGAGCGCAGGTGGCTCTCGAAGCTGGAGATGAAGCTGACGGCGGACTTCACCTTGCCCTTGATGGCCTGGGAGAGGGAGAAGTACTCCTTGCCGCGCCAGCGGCGCCAGACGTTGTAGAAGCGGTTGAGCCCGAGGAGGAACTGGTAGGAGATGTCGCCGAGGACGGCCAGCCAGCGCATCTTCGCGGTGATGGTGTCGAAGGCGTCGCCGTGGATGCAGAGGTAGCGTCGGCCGTCGGGGCCGACGTGGACATGCTCCTCCGCGAGCTCCATGCGGCCGATGGCCAGCGGCAGGAGCCGGCCGATGAAGTCGTCGTGGTTGCCGCGGAGGTAGACGACCTGCGTGCCGTCCTTCTCCGCCATCTTGAGGATTCGGCGGACCACGGCGGTGTGGGCCGGGGCCCAGTGGTTCTTCCGCTGGAGGGACCAGAGGTCGATGATGTCGCCGTTGAGCACGAGCTTCTCGCAGCGGATGCCGCGGAGCACGTCGAGCAGGGCGCGGGCCTGGGCGTCCTTGGTGCCGAGGTGGAGGTCCGACAGGAAGACGGTGCGGAACTGGACCTTGCCGGGCTTCGGGACCGAGGGATCGGGGGATTCCATCAGGGCAAGGGTAACCCGGTCATGTGACGGCCGGGTGGCGGCCAAGGCGCGTCGCCGCAACGTTTCGGGGTGGTTTTTCGACACCCTGACGGCACATTGGCGACCTGATTGGATGGCAAATGTGGCGTTTGGGTGTCATCCAAGGCTTGCCCCGGGGGCCGCAGGCGGGCAGTCCCTCTCCCCAGCCATGAGCAACTTCCTCAAGAAGGTCCTGGGCAAGGACGACAAGTTCTACGTGCTGCTGGAGGCCAGCGCCGAGGAGGCGCGGACGAGCGCCCGCGCCCTGAGCAAGGTCCACGCCGCCATCGGCACCCCCGGCTTCGAGGCCGCCCTCGGCGAGCTGGTCATCAGCCGCCGCAAGGACAAGCGCCTCGGGCTCTCCATCACCGAGGAGCTCTGCGCCACCTTCGTGACCCCGCTCGAGCGCGAGGACATCGAGGCCCTCGCCAACGCCCTCTACAAGATCCCGAAGACCGCGGAGAAGATCGCCGAGCGCATGGCCATCTGCCCCACCCAGTTCGCGGCCGACATCGTGACCAAGCAGGTGCGCATGCTCGAGCAGGCCACCGACGTCCTCGTCGGCATCGTCGCCAGCCTGCGGCGCCTCTCCGACATGGAGCGCATCCGGGACGCCTACGAGATCCTGCAGACCATCGAGGGCGACGCGGACAAGCTGATGGTCGGCCTGCTGCGCGACCTCTACCAGGGCAACGTGGACGCCAAGGAGGTCGTCATCCTCAAGGACATCTACGAGCTGCTCGAGCGCGCCATCGACCACTGCCGCGACGCGGGCAAGGTCGTCTTCCAGATCGCCCTGAAGTACAGCTGAGCCCCGGGACCGACCCGCGATGGACCCGCTGCTCCTCGTCCTGCTCGTCATCCTCGTCGCGCTCGCGTTCGAGTACATCAACGGGTTCCACGACGCCGCCAACGCCATCGCGACGGTGGTCTCGACGCGCGTGCTCACGCCGCGCCAGGCGATCCTACTGGCGGCGGTCACCAACCTGATCGGCGCCTTCTTCGGCACCGAGGTCGCCAAGACCATCTACTCGGGGTACATCTCGGCCGGCTTCGAGGTCTCCCTCCAGGCCATCGCCTGCGGCCTGATGGGCGGCATCGTCTGGAACCTCGTCACCTGGTGGTTCGGCATCCCCTCGAGCTCCTCCCACGCCCTCATCGGCGGGCTGTGCGGCGGGGTGCTCGGCCAGCACCACATGACCTGGGGCGTGCTGCTCTGGGACGGCCTCGACAAGTCGGGCAAGGCGACGGGCCTCTGGCCCAAGCTGGTGAAGCCGATGTTCAGCTCGCCCTTCATCGGCTTCGCCCTGGGCGCGGCCTTCATGATGCTGCTGACCGCCCTCATCGTGCGGTTCGCCATCCGGCCCAGCAAGGTCCAGAAGGTCTTCGGCCGCCTGCAGCTGGTCTCGGCCGGCATGATGGGCTTCTCCCACGGCTCGAACGACTCCCAGAAGACGGTCGGCATCGTGACCCTCACCCTGCTTTCCGCCCATGCGACGGGCGCCCTCGCCGGCGCCCCGGAATGGATGGGCTTCCTCAAGGTCGAGCCCGACGCCAAGGGCCAGCTCGCGCACGCCCCCTACTGGGTCATCGTCGTCTGCGCCATCACCATGGCGCTCGGCACCGCCGCGGGCGGCTGGCGCATCATCCGCACCATGGGCCACAAGATGGTGAAGCTCCAGCCGGTCCACGGGTTCGCCGCCGAGACCGGGGCCGCGCTCACCATCCACGGCGCCTCGGTGCTGGGCATCCCCCTCTCGACCACCCACGTGATCTCGACGTCCATCCTCGGCGTCGGCGCCACCAAGCGCTTCGACGCGGTGCGCTGGGGCCTCGTCGGCCGCATCGTCTGGGCCTGGGTCCTGACCATCCCGATCACCGCCGGCCTCGGCTACGGCCTCTACCGGCTGATGGCGGCGGCGGGCTGGGCGCCGGCCTGAGGGAATTCCCGCCTTCTCCTCTTGCCACGGGGGGTCGCCCTCCTACGGTGCGGGAACGCATCCATGGGCAACTCCGAGTACGCCTACAACAGCAAGGTCGAGGGCGAGGTCATCGTGACCCGCGCCGACGCCGTCGTGAACTGGGTCCGGAGCCACTCCGTCTGGCCCATGCCCATGGGGCTGGCCTGCTGCGCCATCGAGCTGATGGCCGCCGGCGGCTCCCGCTTCGACATCGCCCGCTTCGGCATGGAGGTCATGCGCTTCTCGCCCCGCCAGGCGGACTGCATGATCGTCGCCGGCACCGTGACCTACAAGATGGCCGAGGTCGTCCGCCGCATCTACGACCAGATGGCCGAGCCCAAGTGGGTCGTCGCCATGGGCGCCTGCGCCTCCTCGGGCGGCATGTACCGATCCTACGCCACCCTCCAGGGGGTGGACAACATCGTCCCCGTGGACATCTACATCTCCGGCTGCCCGCCCCGGCCCGAGGCCCTGCTCGACGGCATGATGCTCTTGCAGGAGAAGATCCGGACGGAGGGCGGCTCGCTGCGCCGCACCTTCCGCGGCCGCACGGTGGAGACCAAGGTCGTCGGATGAGCATGGACACCCAGGCCCTCGTCGGCGAGCTCGCCGCCGCCTTCCCCGGCGCCAAGCCCCGCCCTTCCCGCGACATGGCGGGCATCGACGTGCCCGCCGCCGACCTGCCCGCGGTCGTCCGCCGGCTCCGCGACGCGCACGGCTTCGACCTCCTGGCCGACCTCACCGGCGTGGACGCCGGCCCCGGCGCCAGCCCCCGCTTCACGGTCGTCCTCCACCTCCTCGGCTCCGCGCACCACGCCTACCTGCGCGTGGCCGCCGCCTGCCCCGACGACGCCGCGCCCGCCGTCCCCACCGTCTCCGCCATCCATCCCGGCGCCGACTGGCACGAGCGCGAGGCCTTCGACCTCATCGGCATCCGCTTCGACGGGCACCCCGACCTCCGCCGCATCCTGATGTGGGACGGCTACCCGCACCACCCGCTGCGCAAGGAGTTCCCCCTGGCCGGCATTCCGGTCGAGCTCCCCGCCGCCGACGTGGCCGCCGTCACCGGACGCCGCGTCGAGGCCGCGCCGATGATGGGCGGCCCCTTCGTCTCGCCCGGCGGCACCCTCGCCAAGGGCGAGCCCGTCGCCCGCGACGAGTCCTGGAGCGAGGACAACCCCCGCCGCTGACCCGACCATGTCCAAGACCACCAAGGAGATCTCCCTCGGCGACATCGGCGCCCGCTCCGAGGAGCTCGGCGCGGAGCGCATGCAGCTCAACCTCGGGCCGTCGCACCCCGCGACCCACGGCGTCCTGCGCCTGCGCCTCGAGCTCGACGGCGACACCGTCACCAAGTGCGACCCCGTCGTCGGCTACCTCCACCGAGGCGACGAGAAGATCGCCGAGGCGATGACCTACAACCAGTTCGTGCCCTACACGGACCGGCTGGACTACCTCGCCCCGCTCGCGAACAACGTCGCCTACGCCATCGCCGTCGAGAACCTCGCCGGCATCCGCGTGCCGCCCCGCGCCGAGGCCATCCGCGTGATCTGCTGCGAGATGGCCCGCCTCTCCTCGCACCTCCTCGGCATCGGGGTCTACGCGATGGACACCGGCGCCTGGACGGTGTTCATGTACACCTTCAACGAGCGCGAGAAGCTCTACTCGCTCTTCGAGGAGCTCACGGGCGCCCGCTTCACCACCAGCTACACCCGCGTCGGCGGCCTCGCCCGCGACCTGCCCGAGGGCTGGACGGGCCGGGTCTCGGCCTTCTGCGACGGCGTCCTCAAGGTGGTCGACGAGGTCGACGGCCTGCTCACCCGCAACCGCATCTTCCTCGAGCGCACCGAGGGCCTCGGCGTGATCACCAAGGAGCGCGCCCTGGCCTACGGCCTCACCGGCGCCAACCTCCGCGCCTCCGGCGTCGCCCTCGACCTCCGCAAGGACAAGCCCTACTCCGGCTACGAGCAGTACGCCTTCGACGTGCCCGTGGGCACCAAGGGCGACTGCTACGACCGCTACCTCGTCCGCATGGAGGAGATGCGCCAGTCGGTCGCCATCCTGCGCCAGGCGCTGGCCAAGCTCCCCGGCGGCCCGGTCAGCTGCGTCGACCAGCCCCGCATCGTCCTTCCGCCCAAGGCCAAGGTGATGACCAAGATGGAGGAGCTCATCCAGAACTTCATGCTGGTGACGGAGGGCCCCCAGGTCCCCGCCGGCGAGACCTACTTCGAGGCGGAGAACCCCAAGGGCGCCCTCGGCTTCTACATCGTCTCCAAGGGCGGCGGCGTGCCGTGGCGCCTGCGCATCCGCGGCCCGAGCTTCGTCTCGCTCTCCATCCTGCCCGAGCTCGTGCCCGGCCACCACCTCACCGACATCCCCTCGATCCTCGGCTCGCTCGACTTCGTCATGGGCGAGTGCGACCGCTGACCATGTCCCTCAAGCCCGAGACCCTCGCCCAGGCCGACGCCATCGTCGCCCAGTATCCCCAGGCGCGCAGCGCCACCCTCCCCCTGCTCCACCTGGTGCAGGAGGACCGCGGGCACATCGCGCCCGAGGACGAGGCGTGGATCGCCGCCAAGGTCGGGGTGACCCCGATGCAGGTGCGCGAGGTCGTGACCTTCTACCCGATGTTCCGCCTGAAGCCCGTCGGCCGCCGGCACATCCGCGTCTGCCGCACGCTCTCGTGCGCGCTCCGCGGCTCCTACGCGCTGATGGCCGAGCTCGAGAAGGCCCTGGGCTGCGCCCGCGGCGAGACCTCGGCGGACGGCGACTTCACGCTCGAGTTCGTCGAGTGCATCGCCGACTGCGGCTGCGGCCCGGTGGTGCAGGTCGACCACGCCCTGCACGAGAACGTGACGCCCGACCAGGGCGCCGCCTTCGCGGCGAAGGTCCGCGCCTCGCTCGCCGACCCCGCCTACGGCAAGGCCGCCCCCGCCCCCGGCACGCCGGAGTGGAACGGCTGACAACCCCCCGCACGACCATGCCCGCCATCGAGCGCCCCCTCATCTACGCCAACCTCCGCAAGCCCGGGTACACCGTCGACATCGACTGCTACCTGCGCCACGGCGGCTACGAGGCCCTGCGCAAGGCCGTGGCCATGAAGCCGGAGGACGTCTGCAAGGAGGTCGAGACGTCCGGCCTGCGCGGCCGCGGCGGCGCCGGCTTCCCCACCGGGATGAAGTGGAAGTTCCTCGACCGGAAGTCGGGCAAGCCCGCCTACCTGGTCGTCAACGCGGACGAGTCCGAGCCCGGCACCTACAAGGACCGGCAGATCATCTACAAGGACCCCCACCAGATGCTGGAGGGCATCGCCATCACGGCGTGGGCCATCCAGGCCAAGCAGGCCTTCATCTACATCCGGGGCGAGTTCCAGCACGGCGCCAAGATCCTCCGTCGCGCCATCGAGGAGGCCAAGGCCAAGGGGTTCCTCGGCGCAGACATCCTCGGCAGCGGCTATTCCTGCGAGGTCGTGGTCCACCGCGGCGGCGGCTGCTACGTCTGCGGCGAGGAGACCGGCCTCATCGAGTCCCTCGAGGGCAAGCGCGGCTACCCGCGCATCAAGCCCCCCTACTTCCCCGCGGTGCTCGGCCTCTACAACTGCCCGACCATCGTCAACAACGCCGAGACCATGGCCCAGGTGCGCCAGGTGCTCGCGCTCGGCGGCGCCGAGTTCGCCAAGATCGGCATCCCGGGCGACAGCGGCACGCACATCTGGGGCGTCTCCGGCCTGGTCAGGCGTCCCGGCCTCTACGAGATCGAGGCGGGCAAGGCCACCTTCGGCGAGCTCCTGTTCGACCTCTGCGGCGGCCCGCTCGAAGGGCGGACCTTCAAGGCCATCATCCCCGGCGGGTCCTCCACCAAGATCCTCCGCTTCGGCGAGCGCTTCAAGGGGAAGCTCCCCAACGGGCAGGAGTTCGACTGGGCGCTGGAGGACATCCCCCTCGACGCCAACAGCATCGCGGCCTGCGGCACCGGCCTCGGCACCGGCGGCACCATCGTCCTCGACGACTCGGTCGAGATGATCCAGGCGCTGGCCAACCTCAACGCGTTCTACGCCCACGAGACCTGCGGCCAGTGCACGCCCTGCCGCGAGGGCTCGCTCTGGCTGTCCCGCATCTCCAAGCGAATCGTGGCCGGCGGCGGCCGCGACGAGGACGTGCCCATGCTGCTCGACATCGCCAACCAGGTCGCCGGGCGCACCATCTGCGCCCACGGCGAGGCCGTGGCCTGGCCCGTGCAGTCGGCCGTGCCCAAGTTCAAGGACGAGTACCTCGAGTCCGTCCGCCGCCATCGCGACGGCACGGCGCCCGCCGCCCCTCAGCTCATCTGACCATGCGCTTCGACGGCGTGTCGGCCGACGCCAAGGCCAACGTGTACTTCGGCGGCAAGGTCGTCTCGCATGCGATCCGGCTGCCCGACGGCTCGCGCAAGACCCTCGGGCTCATCTTTCCCGGCGAGTTCCACTTCGGCACGGAGCAGGCCGAGCGCATGGAGATCACCGACGGCGCCTGCGCGGTGCGGCTCGACGGATCGTCGGAGACCCGGACCTACGCCGCGGGCGAGGCCTTCGAGGTGCCGGCGCGCTCGGGCTTCCTCATCCGCGTCGACGCGGGCATCTGCCAGTACGTCTGCTCCTTCCTCGGCTGAGCGCGCGGGCTTGCCAGCCGCGGGACGAGGGCTGACGCTCCCCGCATGAGCCCCTCGCCCGCCGACCGCCCCTCCCCGAACCCCGGGGACGGCGCCCCGCGCGAGCGCCCCTGGGTGCAGCTGCGCACCTTCACCTCGCGACCCAACATCTTCCGCACGATGGTCGGCGAGGTCTCGCCGGACGCCCGTCCGGGGGACGTCGTGGCCGTGCACGACAAGGATGCCCGGCCGATCGGCTACGGGCTCTGGAATCCCGGCGCGCCCATCGCCCTGCGGCTCATCAAGCACACCCCGGTCCGGCCCGACGACGCCTGGTTCGAGGCCGCCCTGCGGCGCGCCGTCGCCCTGCGGCGCGAGACGCTCGGGCTCGACGCGGCCACGGACGCCTACCGGCTGGTCAACGCCGACGGCGACGGGCTCTCCGGCCTCGTGGTCGACCGCCTCGGCGACACCCTGTCGGTCGAGGTCTCGTCCCTCGCCGTCCACCGCCGGCTCCCGCGCTGGCTGCCGATCCTGCACGAGGCCGCGGGGACGACGCGCGAGGTGGTGCAGGTCGACGACCACATCGGACGGCTCGAGGGCATCCCCCCGCACGAGGTGCCCCGGTCGTCCGTCCGCGACACGAAGTTCCGCGAGCACGGCATGCGGCTGGAGGCGAACTTCGCCGAGGGCCACAAGACCGGCTTCTTCTGCGACCAGCGCGAGAACCGCCGCCTCTTCGGGCAGCTGGCCAAGGGCCGTCGGGCGCTCGACCTCTGCTGCTACAGCGGCGGCTTCTCGGTGTCGGCCAAGCTGGCCGGCGCGACCGAGGTGACGGGGGTGGACCTCGACGAGAAGGCCGTGGCCATGGCGAGGCGCAACGCGAACCTCAACCAGGCGCGGGTCGACTGGGTGCACGCCGACGCCTTCTCCTGGGCCCGCCAGATGCAGCGCAACGGCGCGACCTGGGACGTCGTCCTGTGCGACCCGCCCAAGTTCGTGGAGGGCCGCGACGAGGAGGATGTGGCCGAGGGCCTCAAGAAGTACAACGACCTCAACGTGCTCGCCCTCCATCTCGTCGCCCCCGGCGGCTTCTTCGTCACCTGCTCCTGCTCCGGCCTGGTCACGGAGGCCCAGTTCGAGGAGCTCGTCAGCAAGGCCGCCCACCGGCACGGTCGGCGGCTGCAGATCCTCGGGCGGACGGGGGCGGGACCGGACCACCCGACCGCCTCCCACCACCCCGAGGGCCGCTACCTGAAGGTGCTCTGGACCCGGGTGATGGCGTGATGGCGGCGGAAGGCAGGGAGGCGAAGGTTAAACAACGAAAAACGAAAAATGCGCCAAGCGCCGGGAGGAGGAGGGCGGCGATCCCCATGGAGCCCCGGCGCCTTGGCTCAGGGGGGGGCAAACCATGATCAAGGAGCGAAGCACCCCCGCCATCCTCCAGCCCTATTCTCATTTTTCCTTTTTCATTTTTCGTCTGCTCGCTGCCCGGCGTCCTCACCCCCACCCGGCCGCCCCCGGCGCCGCCTTCCCGTGAAGCTGCGAAGCCGCCCACCGTGAAGCCGAAAAACCGCCCTTTCCCCTTGCCGAGAGGGGGGGCTGACCTACGGTCAAGGGCACCTTTCCCGCGACATGGTCACGGACAACAAACCCTCCCTTGTCACCGTCACCGTCGACGGCGTCGACCACCAGCTCCCGGCCGGCGCCAACCTCGTCGACGCCCTCGCCTCGATCGGCAAGGAGGTCCCCCACTATTGCTACCACCCGAAGCTCACCGTGGCCGGCAACTGCCGCATGTGCCTGGTCGAGCTCGGCTCCCCCCTCCGCGACCGCGCCACCGGCGAGGTCGTGATGGAGAACGGCAAGGCCAAGATCGGCTGGCAGCCCAAGCCGGCCATCGCCTGCGCCACCACCGTCAGCCCCGGCCTGCACGTCCGCCTCGACTCCCCCACGGTCAAGGCCTGCCGCGAGGGCGTGACGGAGCTCCTGCTCGTCAACCACCCGCTGGACTGCCCGATCTGCGACCAGGCCGGCGAGTGCAAGCTGCAGGAATACTCCGCCCAGTACGGCCGCGGCGTCTCGCGCTACGTCGACGAGAAGAACGCCAAGCCGAAGCGCACCCGCCTCGGGCCGCGCGTGACGCTCGACGACGAGCGCTGCATCCTCTGCTCGCGCTGCGTGCGCTTCTGCAACGAGGTCGCCAAGGACCCCGTCCTCGGCTTCGTCAACCGCGGCTCGTACAACACGCTGACCTGCTACCCCGGGCGCGAGCTGGCCAACAACTACTCGCTCAACACGGTGGACATCTGCCCGGTGGGCGCGCTGACGAGCACCGACTTCCGCTTCCGCATGCGGGTCTGGTTCCTCAAGCAGACCCCGAGCGTCGACACCGAGTCCTCCGCCGGCGTCAACACGGTCGTCTGGTCGCGCGAGGGCAAGGTGCACCGCATCACCCCGCGCCGCAACGACGCGGTCAACGAGACCTGGATGCCCGACTCCGGGCGCGAGCTCTTCAAGGCGGGCGAGTCGGCCGACCGCCTGCGCGCGGCCCGCATCCGCGGCGCCGAGGCCGACCTCGAGGCGGCCCTCGCCCTCGCCGGCGAGATCGTCCGCGCCGGCGGCCTCGCCGTGGTCGGATCGGGCCGGCAGTCGATCGAGGAGCAGCGCCTCCTCGCCCGCCTGGCCAAGGCGACCGGCGCCAAGGCGCACGTCCCCGCCCATGTCGGCGAGGGCGACGGCCTCCTCGTCTCCGAGGACCGCACCCCCAATTTCCGCGGCGCCCTGCTCGCCGGCCTCACCGACCGCGCGGCCGACGCCGACCTCTCCGGCCTCCGCGCCGACATCGAGTCGGGGCGCGTCCGCTCCCTCCTCGTCTGCCACGAGGAGGTCACCGCCCTCGGCCTGCCCGCCGAGGTCCTGGCCAAGGTGCGCCTCGTGACGCTCGGCACCCACCTCGACGCCACCGCGCGGCTCGCCGAGGTCGCCCTGCCCGCCCTCACCGTCTTCGAGCGCAGCGGGCACTTCGTGAACTGCCAGTTCCGCCTGCAGGCCTTCGTGCGCGCCATCCCCGGCCCCGTCGGCACCCTGCCCGATGCCGCCGTCCTCGGCCGACTGCTCGGCGCCGCGCTTGGCGCGCCCGCCGCCTACGACGCCGAGGCGACCTGGAAGGACCTCGCGGCCTCGCAGCCGGCCCTCGCCGGCCTCGCCGCGGGCAAGGTGCCGCCGGAGGGCGTCGCCCTCGACGGCGCCGCGTGGGCCCACCTGCCCTTCCCCGAGCGCAAGCTCCTCAAGTTCGCCGCCCGCGCCTGAACGGACATGGAAGCCCTCCTCCTCGACCTCCTCCGCTCGCCCGAGATCCCGTTCGCGGCCGCCCGCGCCGTGATCCTCATCGGCATCGTGATGACCATCGCCGGCTACACCGTGCTCCTCGAGCGCAAGGCCTCGGCCTGGATCCAGGGCCGCCTCGGGCCCAACCGCACGACCCTCCCGCTGGTCTCCTGGATTCCCGGCCTTGGCGCCTTCCTCCGCCTCGGCGGCTTCATCCAGCCGGCGGCCGACGGCGGCAAGTTCCTCTTCAAGGAGGACGCGCTGCCCGGCCACGTCAACAAGCCCTACTACGTGCTGGCGCCCCTGGTCGCGCTCGCGCCGGCGCTCTCGGTCCTCGCGATGGTGCCCTTCGCGCGCCTGCCCGACGGCACCCCGCTCGCGCTCTGCCCCGGCGCCGACGTCGGCGTCCTCCTCATGTTCGCCGTCAGCTCCCTCGGCGTGTACGGCATCGCCCTCGGCGGCTGGGCCTCGAACTCGAAGTTCCCCTTCCTCGGCGCCGTGCGCGGCTCGGCCCAGCTGATCTCGTACGAGCTCGCGATGGGGCTCTCCGTCCTGCCCATCTTCCTGCTGACGTCGGCCCCCGGCGTGGACCACGGCCTCGACCTGTCCGTCATCGTGGCGGGCCAGGAGGGCATGTGGAACCTCCTCAGGCAGCCGCTGGCCGCCCTGGTCTTCCTCGTCTGCATCTTCGCCGAGACCAACCGCCACCCGTTCGACATGCCGGAGTCCGAGACCGACCTGGTCGGCGGCTTCCACACCGAGTACGGCGCGTTCAAGTTCGGCCTCTTCTTCGTCGCCGAGTACGGCCACATGGTCATCGGGTCCTGCCTGTTCATCCTGATGTTCCTCGGCGGCTGGCACATCCTCCCCGGCGTGCCGACCGTGGGCGAGGGCGTCGTCGCCACGCTGGCCGGCCTCGGCGCCTTCGCCGCCAAGCTGGCCTTCTTCCTGTTCTTCTTCGTCTGGGTGCGCTGGACCATCCCGCGCTTCCGCTACGACCAGGTGATGCGCCTCGGCTGGAACGTGCTCCTGCCGCTTGCCGTCGCCAACCTCGTCGTCACCTTCCTCGTCACCGCCCTCCTGGGCTGAACCCAACATGGCCGTCAAAGTCGTCGAACGCCGCCCCCTGACCTTCCTGGAGCGCACCTACCTGCCCCAGATCCTCGGCGGCCTCCGCATCACCTGGCAGAACCTCGTCCGCCCGCCGGTCACGCTGAGCTACCCCGAGCAGCGCCCGCCCATCCCCGCGGGCTACCGCGGCGTGCCCACCCTGGTCGCCGACCCCAACGGGCGCGAGAAGTGCGTCTCCTGCCAGCTGTGCGAGTTCGTCTGCCCCCCGAAGGCCATCCGCATCACCCCGGGCGAGATCGCCGCGGACGCCCCCTCGGCCCACGTCGAGAAGGCTCCCCGCGAGTTCGAGATCAACATGCTCCGCTGCATCTACTGCGGCCTGTGCCAGGAGGTCTGCCCCGAGGAGGCCATCTGGCTCCAGTCCAAGTACTCGATGGTCGGCCGGACGCGGGAGGAGATGGTCCACGACAAGCGCCGGCTCTACGAGCTCGGCGGCACGCTTCCCGACGCGCACCTCAAGTGGGACCGCAAGCGCGACGAGGCGGCGCGGCAAGAGGGCGGCCATCACTGAGACCGTTTGACCTTCCCTGCCGCCATCCGGGCTGATAGACCCGGAGGGTCCCCCGTCGACCGACCCATGTCCCTGGTCCCCCCGCCCCTTCCCAAGGCCGCGCCCCGCGCGGCGGGGCCGACCTACGTCATCGGGCACAAGAACCCCGACGCCGACTCCATCTGCTCGGCCATCGCCTACGCCGAGTACAAGCGCGCCACCGGCCAGCCGGGCCATGTCGCCGCCCGCTGCGGCAACTCCAACGACCGCATCGAGGCCATCCTCGGCCGGTTCGGCGCCGAGCTCCCGCCCTTCGTGGGCGACGTCACCCCGCGCGTGGAGGACATCATGCGGACCGACCCGCACACCGTGACGGAGGACAGCACCTGCGCCGAGGCGCTGGAGATCCTCGACCGCCACGACATCCGCGCGCTCCCGGTCGTCGACGCCGAGGGGCGCCTCCGCGGCCACGTCTCCATCTTCGACCTCGGGGACACCTTCATCCCCAAGCCCCGCCAGGCGACCTCCATGCGCCGCGTGCGCAGCAGCGTCGCCGCCATCGTCCGGACCCTCGGCGGCGAGGCCGACGTGCTCCACGAGGCCGACCGCGTGGAGGAGCTCTTCGTGCGCGTGGCGGCGATGGAGCTCGCCTCCTTCGGCAAGGCCGCGGCCGCCGAGGGCATCTCCGCCGGCCAGAGCGTGATCGTGGTGGGCGACCGCCGCGACGTCCACGCCAAGGCGATCGAGATGGGCGTCCGCCTGGTCGTCGTCACCGGCGGCCACGCGATGGAGCCGGCCCTCCTCGCCCAGGCGCGCGAGCGCGGCGTCTCCGTCGCGCGCGCCCGCACCGACAGCGCCACGACCGCCTGGGCGGTGCGCGCGGCGCACCTGCTCGGCGGCCTGCTGCGGCGCGACACCCCGACCTTCCTGCCCCAGGAGAAGCTGGCGCTGGTCCGGCGGCGCATCGTGCAGTCCAACGCGCTCCTCAACTGCGCGGTCGACGAGGAGGGGCGCCTGCGCGGCGTCTTCACGAAGTCCGACATCCTCCGGCCGCCCTCGACCCGCCTCGTCCTCGTCGACCACAACGAGCTCTCGCAGGCGGTGGACGGCGCCGCGGAGGTCGAGATCACCGAGGTGATCGACCACCATCGCCTCGGCAACCCGCCGACCCAGCAGCCCATCCTCTTCATCAACCGCCCGCTGGGCTCGACCTGCTCGATCGTGGCCGACCTCTTCCGCGCGTCCGGCCTCCGGCCGTCGCCGCAGGTGGCCGGCCTGATGATGAGCGGCATCATCTCCGACACCCTCCACCTGCAGAGCCCGACGGCCACGCCGCTCGACGCGGAGCTGCTGGCCTGGCTCTCGGGCATCGCCGACTGCGACTCCCGCGCCCTGGCGGACCTCATCTTCTCGGCGGGCTCGGTGCTCGCCCGCTGCTCGCCCGAGCAGGCCGTGCGCTCCGACTGCAAGGCCTACGAGGAGAACGGCACCCGCTTCTCCGTCTCCCAGGTCGAGGAGCTCGGCTTCTCCACCTTCTGGAGGGAGGCCGACGCGCTGCTCGAGGCCCTCGAGCGGCACCGCGCCTCGCAGGCCCTCGCGTTCGCCTGCCTGCTGGTCACGGACATCGACACCCAGGGCTCGCTGCTCCTCATCCGCGGCGACGCCGACGTGGCCCGCGCCATCACCTACCCGGTGAAGCGCGCCCCCGACATCTTCGACCTCCCCGGCATCGTCAGCCGCAAGAAGCAGCTCCTGCCCTACCTGACCGGCCTGCTCGCGGAGGGAGGCGGCCCGAGATGACGCCCGAGGAGGCCATGCTCCGCCGCCTGTCGCGCCCCGGCTGCCCGCCGATGCGCCTCGAGGACATCGCCCGCGAGATCGGCGCCGACCGCGAGGCCTACCAGCGCCTGCGCAAGGTCGTGCCCCGCCTGGTCCGTTCCGGGGCGCTCATCATGGTCGGCCGCGACCGCCTCGCCCTGCCGCCCAAGGAGGACCTCCTCGAGGGCACCATCCTCTTCCGCGGCAGCGGCTCGGCGCGCGTCGTCTTCCCCGCCGACGCGCACGGCAAGGCGCGCGACCCCGTCCACGTCCACGCTTCCGACACCGGCGTGGCGCTCCATGGCGACCGCGTCGCCGTGCGCCTCGACCCGCCCCGGCGCGACCGCGAGGGCGGCGACTGGGGCACGGCGAAGGTCGTCCGCGTCGTCCAGCGCGCCCTGACCGAGGTGGTCGGCACCCTGAGGCGCACCCGGCTCGCCTGGTACGTCATCCCCGACGATCCCCGGATCGTGCGCGAGATCGCCGTCCGCGACCCCGCCAAGTCGGGCCTGCGGCCGCCGCCCAAGCCCGACGACAAGGTCGTGCTCCGGCTCGACCCCTGGGAGCGCCGCACCGCCGGCCCGACGGGCACCCTCGTCGAGGTCCTCGGCGTGACCCACACGCCCATGGCCGAGTACAAGGGCATCCTGCGCCAGTACCGGCTGAGGCCCGAGTTCCCCGAGGCCGTCGAGGCCCAGGCGCGCGGGTTCGGGAAGACGGTGCTCGCCGGCGACCTCGCGGGCCGCGCCGACTTCCGCGACATCCCGACCCTGACCATCGACCCGGACGATGCCAAGGACTTCGACGACGCCCTGTCCGTCCTGCCCCTCCCGGAGGGCGGCGTCCGCGTCGGCATCCACATCGCGGACGTCTCCCACTACGTGCGGCCGGGCTCGCCCCTCGACACCGAGGCCCGCGAGCGCGGCAACTCCACCTATCTCGTCGGCACCGTCATCCCGATGCTGCCGCACGCGCTCTCCAGCGGGCTTTGCTCGCTGGTCGAGGGCGAGGACCGCCTGGTGAAGTCGGTGCTGGTCGACTTCGGGGCCGACGGGCGCCCCGGCGACGTCCGCTTCGCCAACGGCGTCATCCGCAGCCGCAAGCGCCTCACCTACCGCCAGGCGCTCGCCTTCCTGCGGGAGGACGACAACGACCGGGTCCGCCAGGTGGCGCCGCCGCCCGCCCACCAGACCGGCTTCCCCGGCCGATCCCTCGCCTCGCTGGATGACGCGGAGCTCGACCTCATCCGCGGGCACATCCGCACGCTCTGGTCCCTCGCGGCCCGGCTGCGCCGCGAGCGCTTCGCCGAGGGCGCGCTCGACCTCGACATGACGGAGATCAAGCTGTTCGTCGACGCCGAGGGCTACGCCGACCGCGCCGAGGTGGTCGAGCACGACGAGTCGCACCAGCTCGTCGAGGAGTTCATGCTCCTCGCCAACGAGTCGGTCGGGAGGACCCTCACCAAGGCCCGCATCCCCCACGTCTCCCGCGTCCACGACGAGCCCGACCCCGAGAAGCTGGCCAGCCTCCGCGAGACCCTGGTTGTGGCCGGCGTCAAGGTCGGCGACCTCACCCGCCGACAGGAGATGGTCAAGGCCCTCGCCGTCCTCAAGGAGCGCGACGACGGCCATGTGCTGCGCGTGCAGCTCCTGCGCTCGCTGCGGCAGGCGTGCTACCGGCCGGCGGCCGACGGCCACTACGGCCTGGCCAAGCGGCACTACAGCCACTTCACCTCGCCGATCCGCCGCTACGCCGACCTGGTCGAGCATCGCATCCTCGACTCGTGGATGAGCCGGTCGGGCATCCCCTCGGCTCCCCGGGAACCGACCCGCACGCCGGGCCTCGGCGAGCTCGCCCAGGTCTGCGACGCCATCTCGATCACCGAGCGCAACAGCGCCGAGGCCGAGCGCGACTCGGTCAAGGTGAAGCTGCTCGAGCTCTTCGAGCGGGAGGCGGAGCGGACGGACAAGCGCGCCTTCGACGCCCGCATCATGGAGGTGCGCAGCCACGGGCTGATGGTCGAGCTCACGGCATCCCACGCCTACGGCCTGGTGCACGTGACCACGATCACCGACGACTTCTACCAGCTCAACCCCGCGGGCAACGCGCTGGTGGGGCGGCGGCACGGGCGGGTCCTCGCTGCCGGCACCGCGGTCAAGGTCACGGTCGACAAGGTCGACCGGTTCAAGCGGCAGGTCGACTTCCGCCTCGCCGAGGCGGGACGCGGGGCGCCCCGGGGTCCCGAGCGTCGCAAGGGCGGCCGGGGCTGAGCCGGGACCTCAGCGCCAGCTGAGCAGCAGCCGGCGCCAGGCGCCGGCGTAGTGGGACGCGGCCCGGAGGAGGCCGATGCGCGAGCGCGCGCCGGCGGCCCAGCGGACAGGGATGCCGATGACACGGTAGCCGTTGCGATGGAGCTTGGCGGCGACGACGGCGCCAAAGGCGTAACCGCCGAGGGCATGGGGGAGCTCGACGGCGCGGAAGGCCGAGGTCCGCACGACCTTAAGGCCGCAGCCAGGATCCACCAAGCCGGAGCGCGGCAACAGCCTCCAGAGGATCGAGAGCGCGCCCGAGAGGATGCCGCGGCCGAGGGAGCGCCCCTCGATGAGGGAGAGACGGTGCCAGCGATCGCCGACGACCATGTCGGCGCGGTTCGCGGCGATGAGCTCCATGGCCCGGGTCAGCGCCTCGGGCGCGGCGGCCATGTCGGCGTCGCAATAGCCGAGGACGTCGCAGCCCTCGGCGTGCGACCGCCAGGCGCGATGGATGGCCAGGCCCTTGTCGGCCCGGCTGGATAGGGAGCGGTGCTCCACCGGGAAGGGGAACTTGCCCTTGAGGCCCGCGACGACCTCGGCGAGATTGTCCGAGGAACCATTGTCCGCGAGGAGGACTCGGACATTGAGACCGGGCGCCTCGGCGGCAAGACGCTCCAAGCCGCCAACGATGCGGTCCGCCTCGTTGTGGCACGGGATGACTAAGAGCAGTCGGGGCATCTGCAGGGATATATACACCCCAAACCTGACAAGGTTACATTCGATTATTTGTTAATTCTCAGTTAATTGAGAATGAGACTCATTTTCACAATTGACGGGCTTAAAGAGAATCATTCTCAGTAAATCGCCATGAAAAACCCGGTCCTTCCCGCCCTGCTCCTCCCGCTCGCCGCCCAAGCCTGCGATAATCCCTTCGGCTACTCCTACCTTTCCGAGACGCTGGCCGCCGGCCGCGTGGAATACGTCCAATGGGCCACCGGTCGCTTCGGCCGGGACCTCGGCGCCGGCTACGACGCGCGCTACCGGGGCTTCGACCTGAGGAGCGAGATCGAGCTGGGGCTGTCCGACCGGGAGCAACTCGCCTTCTACGTCAACTACCGCTACCTCGACACCGCCACGCGCGAGGGCCTGCGCTTCGACGGCGTGCAGTTCGCGTACATGCGGATGCTCGCCCATCCCGACAAGGAGGCCTGGGGCCGGGCCATCTACATCGAGCCGGGCTACTCGCAGAGCAGCTCGAAGTCGGGCGCCCTGCGCGACCAGTATTCCCTCGAGTTCAAATACCTCCTCCAGCACAACCTCGGCGAGGAGGGCCAGGATGGCATCTACGCGGCGAATGTGGTCGCCGAGGTGGAGCACGAGCCCGACTCGGACGCCCAGACGCTCGCCCTGAAGCTGACCCAGGGCATCGCCTGGCAGGTGGGCGAGCGCTGGCAGGCCGGCCTGGAGGCCGTCGCAGGGGCGGAATGGGGCGAGGCGGTCGACTTCGAGCATTTCACGGTCTTCGCCGGCCCCTGCGCGCGCTATCAGTCGGAGGGCAGCTTCTTCGTGACCGGCACCCTGCTCGCGCAGCTCGCGGGCGCCCCCACCGACAAGGGCGAGCTCAACGTGACGGACAAGAGCCCCTGGGAGCTGCGGCTCAAGGCGGGCTTCGCCTTCTGACCGCCGGGGCGCCCTGATCAGCCGCGCGCGGCGGCCCAGGCGGCCTCCGCGCGGGCGAGCAGCTGCGCGGGGGCGAGGCCGTGGGCCTCGCGCAGGGTGCGGACATCCGAGGCGTGGCCGACGAAGCGGTCGGGCCAGCCGAGGCGGAGGACGCGCGCGGGCAGGCCGGCGTCGGCCACCGTCTCGAGCACGGCGCTGCCGAAGCCGCCCGTGACGGCGCCGTCCTCGAGCGTGACGATCAGGCGGGCGTCGCGGGCCTGCGCGAGCAGCAGGTCCGCGTCGATGGGCTTGGCGAAGCGCGCGTTGACGAGGCCGACGGCGGCGCCGGTGGACGCGGCGAGGGCGTCGGCGAGGGCGCGGCCGTCGGGCACCATCGAGCCGAGGGCCCACACCTGGATGTCGCGGCCCTCGCGCAGGACCTCGGCCTTGCCGAGGGGCAGCGCGGCGGGGCGCTCCTTGGTCGCGACCCCGGCGGCGGGGCCGCGGGGGTAGCGGATGAACATCGGCGCGCCCGACCCGAGGGCGGTGTGCAGCATGTCCGCCAGCTCATCCTCGTCCTTGGGCTGCATGACCGTCGCGTTGGGAACGCAGCGCAGGTAGGCGACGTCGAAGAGCCCGTGGTGCGTGGCGCCGTCCTGCGGCGAGAGCCCGGCGCGGTCCATGCAGAAGGTCACGGGCAGGCGCTGCAGGCAGACGTCGTGGATGACCATGTCGTAGGCGCGCTGCAGGAAGGTCGAGTAGATGGCGCAGACCGGCCTCAGGCCGCGCGCGGCGAGGCCCGAGGCGAACAGCACGGCATGCTCCTCGGCGATGCCGACGTCATGGTACTGCCCCGGCAGCTCCCGCTTGAGCTGCGAGAGCCCGGTGCCCGAGGGCATGGCGGCGGTGATGCCTACCACGCGGTCGTCGGCGCGGGCCTCGCGCACGAGGAGGCCGCCGAGCACGTCCTGCCAGGCGCGGGGCGCGCCGGGGGCGCCGGAGGCGAGGCTGTCGCCCGTCTCGGGATCGAAGGCGCCGGTGCCGTGGAACTTCTCCGGGTTGCCCAGGGCGGCGTCGAGGCCCCTGCCCTTCTCCGTGCGGACATGGAGGACGACGGGGACGGGCGATTCCTTGCAGAAGCGCAGGTAGCGCTCGAGCGCCTCGAGGTCGTGCCCGTCCACGGGCCCGATGTAGCGCAGGCCGAACTGCTCGAAGAGCGAGCTGTTGCGGGTGAAGAGGTCCTTGACCTCGCGCTTCAGCGTGCGGCCGAAGTCGAGGACGCCGCGCCCCCATTCCGAGCCGCCGAGGGCGCTCTTGAGCCCCTTCTGGGTGCGGTTGTAGGAAGGGCTGACGACGATGCGGCTGAGCATCTCGGCGATGGCCCCGACGTTGCGGTCGATCGACCACTCGTTGTCGTTGAGCACGACGACGAGGCGGGAGGCGGCGGCGCGGGCGTTGTTGAGGGCCTCGAGCGTGACCCCGCAGGTCAGGGCGGCGTCGCCGATGATGGCGACGACATGGCTGGGCTCGCGCAGGCGGTCGCGGGCGTTGGCGAAGCCGACGGCGGCGGAGAGCGCGGTGCCGGCATGGCCGGCGCCGAACGCGTCATGCGGGCTCTCGTCGCGGGCGAGGAAGCCGCTCAGCCCGCCGGTCTGGCGGATGCGGCCGAAGGCGTCGCCGCCGCGCCCGGTGAGGAGCTTGTGGACGTAGCCCTGGTGGGCGACGTCGAAGACGAACTTGTCGCGCGGCGTCTCGAAGACCCGGTGGAGGGCGAGGGTCAGCTCGACGACGCCGAGGTTCGGGCCGACGTGGCCGCCGTTGCGGGCGGTGACCTCGATGAGGCGGGCGCGGATCTCGGAAGCCAGCTCGGGAAGCCGCTCGGCGGGAAGGCCGCGGACATCCTCCGGACCGCGGATGGCAGGCAGGAGGGCCATGGTCAGGCCGTCCCGTCCTCGTCCGCCGGGGCCTCGTCACCCAGCTCGCGGATGCGCAGCTCGGCGGCGCCCAGCTTCTCCTCGCAGGCCTGCAGGAGACGCATGCCCTCCTCGTAGCGGGCGACAAGGGTGTCGAGCGGCACCTCGCCGTCCTCCATCGACTCCACGATGGCCTCGAGGCGGGCCATGGCCTCCTCGAGGGAGAGGTCGTCGGACGGCTTGGGCGTCTTCTTCGCGGCGCTCATGGAGCGACAATCCGCGACCCTCGCCCGGGGGCAAGCGGGAAGGCGATGTCAGCCCAGCAATCGGGCCTCCGCCTCGCCGGCCGCCATCCCCTCGACCGCCACGACCTTGACGCGGGAGGCCGCCCCAGCGAGCAGCCGGACCGACCGCCGGGGGACGCCGAGATGGATGGCGACGAAGTCCAGGAGCGCGCGATTGGCGGCCCCGTCCTCCGGCGGCGCGGCGACGCGGACCTTGATGGCATCGGCCATGCGGCCGGCGACCTCGGTGCGGGAGGCGCCGGGGACGACGCGGAGGCGGATGCCCGCGGGCCCGTTCACGCGAAGGCGACGAGGCCGGCGACGGTGGCCGCATCGAGCCGCCGGACCATCGCCCGGGCGAGGTCGACCGTCGCGAGCAGGTCCGCCGTGTCGAGGACGGCGTGGTGGGTGTGGATATAACGGGCAGGCACGCCGAGGACGATGACGGGGCAGCCGAGCCCGTGGCGCTGGAAGGACCGCGCATCGGTGCCGCCGGTGCGGCGGACGGTGACCTGGTGGGAGATGCCGGCCTCGGTCGCGACCGCGATCGCGAGGTCGAGCAGGCGCGGGCTCATGATGGCCGTCGGGTCATAGGCACGGATCTGCACGCCCTTGCCGAGGGCGCCCTGCGCGGACGCGGCGCCCATGCCGGGAAGGTCGTCGGCCGGCGGCCCCTCGAGGACGATGACGACGTCGGCGTCGGCCAGCCGGGCGGCCGTCTCGGCGCCGCGGCAGCCGACCTCCTCCTGGACCGTGGCGAGGGCGCGCAGGTCGCAGGGAAGGGCCTCGCCGGCATCGAGCTCGCGGGTCGCGAGGGCGAGGGCGGCCATGCCGGCGCGGTTGTCGAAGGCCTTGCCGGCGACCAGCCCGGGTTCGGCGAGCCTCGCGAAGGGGCCGTCCGGGACGACGGGGTCGCCGAGGCGCACGCCGGCGGCGAGGGCGCCGCCGCGGGACCGCGCCCCGATGTCCACCAGCAACCGGTCGATCGTGGCGGCCTGCTGGCCGCCCTGGTGGGGCGGGAGCGCGCCGACGACGCCGAGGAGCTCGCGACCGGTGGCGCGGCAGAGGATGCGCAGCCGCTGGGCGGCGAGGACGCCGTCGGGCCAGCCGCCGAGCGGCACCAACCGCAGGAAGCCGTCGAGCGTGATCTCCTGCACGAGGAACCCGACCTCGTCCATGTGGGCGGTCAGCACCACCTTCGGCCCCTTGGAGGGGCGAGGCCGCGACAGCAGCGCGGAACCGAGGCGGTCGAAGGTGGCCTTGCGGTCAGGCAGCTCGCGGAGGAGGAGCTGGCGGACGGCGTCCTCGTGGCCCGAGGCGCCGTGCGCCTGGGAGAAGGCCTCGAGGAGACGGGTCGCCTCGGTCAGGCGCGGGGAATCGGATGCCATGACCCGAGGCTGCCGCGCCCGGCCGGCCGGGGCAAGCCCCCTCAGCGTCCCGCGGGCGCGCCAGGGGCGCGCGCCTGGATGCGGACGGTGGCGCCCGCCAGGACGGCGGCGTCGACCGCGCGGACGGTGGCGCCGGTGGCGGCGCGCTCGTCGGCGACGACCACGACCTCCTTGGCCTCGCGGTCCTGCAGCGCGGCCTTGAGCGCGCCGGCGAGCCCATCCGCGGCCACGGGCCGGGCGTCGATGAAGAGCGCGCCCTGGGCGTCGACCGCCACGACCACGGCGCCGGCGAGGGACGTCTCGACGGCGGCCGCCGCGGCGGGAGGGGAGACCTGCAGGGCGCGCGGGTCGTTCGCCCGCAGCGTCACGAGCAGGAAGAAGACCATCACCACCAACACGTCGAGCAGGGGCACGACGTTGATGACGGCGCGGCGGACGCGGGCGGCGTTCATGCGCGGGGCGCGCGCTCGAGCGCCTCGGCGAGCACGCCGATGCGGGCGGCGAGGACCTCGACCCGGCGCGCGAGCCAGTTGGCGGCGAGCTGGGCGGGGATGGCCACGCCCAGTCCGATCATGGTGGTGCTGAGCGCGAGGCCGAAGCCCTCGGTGAGCCGCTCGGGGCCGGGCAGCCCGCCGCCCGAGAAGAGGCCGGCAAGGCCGACGACCGTGCCGAGCAGGCCGAGCAGGGGCGCGAGGGCGACGGCGGAATCGAGGAGGAAGAGGCCGCGCTGCAGGCGCACGACCTCGGCGGCGGCGGCGGCGCGCAGACCCTCGGGCCCGGCGCCGGCCTTCCAGGCGGCCACGAGCCGCCCGGCGACGGTCGCGGGGTCGGCGGCGGGGATGCGTCCCTCGCGGACCGCGGCGAGCGCGGCCTCGGCGAGCGTCCGTCCGTCGCGCAGCGCGAGCGCGCGCTCGACCGTGACATAGGCCGCCGCGCACGAGCAGGCGGCCAGCGGCCAGATGAACCCGCCGGCGGCGTCGAGAAGGGAGGTCGGCTCCATGGGAAGGATTGAGGCCGCCCCGGCGGTTGCCGCAAGCCCCGCGTGCCGCCCTCAGAGCGCGGCGGCGGCCGGCGCATCCACCAGCCACTCGACGCGGTCGGCCAGTCCCCGGAGGACCTGGCCGGGATGGCGGGCGAGGTCGAGATGGGCATCCCGGCAGACCGCGCGGAGCGCCGGGGCCTTGGCGGCGCCGCCGGCGAGGAGCACGATCCGGTCGCAGAGCGCCAAGCCCGAGGGGGTGATGGTCAGCCGGCAGCCGCGCCCGGGCCACTCGGTCGCGGCGAAGCGCGAGGCGCCATCGACCGCCGTCAGCGGGCAGCCGGGCCAGAGCGACGCGATGTGCGAGTCGTCGCCCATGCCGAGGATGCAGAGATCGAAGAGCCGTTCGCGGCCGGCCACGCGCCAGAAGCGCTCGTAGGCGGCGGCGGCCTCGGCCGGCGGAAGGTCGACCGGCCACGGGAACCGGCGGGCGGAAGGCACGCCGAGGGGGTCGAGAAGGCCGCGGGCGAGGTTGCCGAAATTGGAATCGGGCGAGTCGAGGCCGACGGCCCGCTCGTCGCTGACATGCCAATCGACCCGCGCGAGGGTCGCGGGCGCGAGGGCGCCCGTCTCCACCGCCCACTTGAAGAAGGCCTTGGGGGTCGAGCCGCCGCTCATGGCCACCGAGGGATGGGGGGCGTCCAACCCGTTGATCCGACGGGCGAGCGCCGCGAAGGCGGCCGGCTGGTCGAGGACATGGACCGTTCCGGCGAGGGTCGGGATGGAGGCGGACATGCGGCAAGGTTGGGCCCGGAGGGAGGGGGTCGGAAGGGGAAAATCCATGTGGCAACAAAAACTGTCCACCCCTGTCCGCCGACCGCCCTTCCCAAGTGTCAAAAAACCGTCACACTATCCTGTCCATGAAGTCCCCCCGGCGCGGCTTCTCGCTGGTCCTGTCCCTCGCGGTCATGGGCCTGCTGGTGCTCGTGCTGCTGAGCGTCGCGGGTTTCCTGACCTTGGAGTCGCGCATCGCGGCCTCGACCGCGGCGGGCCGGCAGGCCCGGCTCAACGCCGTCGCCGCCGCCCGGCTGGCGGTGGCCCAGTTGCAGCAGCTCGCGGGCAACGACCAGCGCGTCACCGCGCGCGCGGACCTCCTCCTGCCGTCGGCGACGGGCGCGGACCGCAACACCTACCTCCGGCTGGCCAAGCTGAGCGACCAACGGCGCTGGTGGACCGGCGTCTGGGTCACCGGCGGCGCGGACGGCACGAGGATCCGTGATTGGAATCCCGCCAGCCCCGACAATCGCCTCTTCGCCGGCTGGCTCGTCTCGCCGCAGGGCAACGACGAGGTGCACTCGACCGCGATCGACCGCAACCTGACGGCATCGCAGTCCGAGGCGGTGGTCCGGCAGGTCGAGGTGACGCCGACCTCGACCGTCAGGCCGCGCGTGACGCTGCTCGGCGGCGACTCGCTCCCCGCGGGGACCACGCTCGCCAACGGCCGCGTGGAATCCGACGTCGCCCTCTTCCCCGGCAGCATCGGCGGGT
>VFQT010001453.1_pt1 | contig 28388 bp, 34 predicted proteins | sample 3512381 | NCBI WGS metagenome assembly VFQT01 (sample SAMN10412376, study PRJNA504923) | tailings metagenome | isolation source: Relicate 2 Philex TSF3 active mining site | place: Philippines: Tuba, Benguet | collected 2017-08-29
AGGCGGAACAGGGCCAGATCCAGATCCACACCGAGAACATCTTCCCGATCATCAAAAAGGCCGTTTACAGCGGCCATGAGGTGTTCCTGCGGGAGCTGGTGAGCAATGGGGTGGATGCCATCAGCAAGCGCCGCATGGCCGCCATGGCGGGCGATTGCAGCGAAGGGAGCGAAGGCAAGATCTCCATCCGCATCGACCGCGAAGCCAAAACCCTCACCATTTCCGACAACGGCATCGGCATGACCGCCGATGAGGTGAAGCGCTACATCAACCAGGTGGCCTTCTCCAGCGCCGAAGACTTCCTGGAGAAGTACAAGCAGGAGAACGACGCGATCATCGGCCACTTCGGCCTGGGCTTCTACTCCAGCTTCATGGTGGCCAAGCAGGTGGAGCTGGTGACCCTCTCCGCCCGCGACGGCAGTGAGGCGGTGCGCTGGAGCTGCGATGGCTCCCCCAACTTCAGCCTCGAAGCGGCCCAGCGCAGTGAGCCCGGCACCGATGTGATCCTCCACCTGATGGAGGAAGAGGAGGAATACATCGAGCCGGCGCGCATCCGCACGCTGATCACCACCTACTGCGACTTCATGCCGGTGGAGGTGGAGCTCGAGGGTGAAACCGTGAACAAGCGGGAAGCACCATGGCGCAAGAGCCCCCGCGATCTCACCGACAACGACTACATCGAGCTCTACCGCTACCTCTACCCCTTCCAGGGCGATCCGCTGCTCTGGGTGCACCTCAACACCGACTATCCCTACAACCTGCAGGGCATCCTCTACTTCCCCAAATCCACCGGCCGCGCCGATTGGGAGAGGGGCGAGATCAAGCTCTACTGCAACCAGGTGTTCGTGAGCGATTCGATCAAGGAGGTGGTTCCCCGCTACCTGCTGCCCCTGCGCGGGGTGATCGATTCGCCTGACATCCCGCTGAATGTGAGCCGTTCAGCTCTGCAGACAGACCGGCGCGTGCGTTCGATCGGGGGCTTTGTGGCCAAGAAGGTGGCCGATCGTCTCAAGGAGCTGCATCGCGATGAACCCAAGCGTTACGCCGAGATCTGGGAATCGCTGGCGCCGTTCATCAAGATCGGGGCGATGGAAGATGAGAAGTTCGCCGATCAGGTTGCTGAACTGGTGTTGTTCGGCACCACGGCTGCGGCGGGCGAGGGCGAGAACGCTGACCCGATCCCCGGCGACAACGACAAGGCCTTCACCACGCTGGCCGGCTATCGATCCCGCTTGAGCGCAGACAACGACAAGCGCATCCTTTACTGCACCGATGAAGCCGGCCAGGCCGGTGCCCTCTCCCTCTGGAAGAGCCAGGGCGCTGAGGTGCTGTTGGCCGACACCTTCATCGACACCCAGTTCATCCCCTGGCTGGAATACCGCCACGAGGAGCTGAAGTTCCAGCGCGTCGACAGTGAACTCGACGACTCCCTGCAGGAGAAGGAGAACGAGCTGGCGGACGCCGAGGGCAAGGACAGCTCTGAAAAACTGCGCGATCTGTTCAAGGCGGCGCTCGACAACGACAAGGTGACGATCCAGGTGCAGGCCCTTAAGGGGGCCAACGCACCAGCGGCGCTGATCCTTTTGCCGGAGCAGATGCGCCGCATCAACGACATGGGTGCCCTGATGGAACAGCGCCTGCCGGGCCTGCCCGATCACCACGTGCTGCTGGTGAACCGCAAGCACCGCCTGGTGGAAGGTCTGCTCAAGCTCTCCGCCGGCTCGGTGATCACCGGCGCCAGCGGCAGCTCCCCCAGCCAGCAGCTGGCCGACGATCTCAGCCGCCACGTGTATGAAATGGCCCGCCTGGCTGTCGGTGGACTTGAACCGAATCAACTGGCCGGCTTCCAGCAGCGCAGCTGCGATCTGATGGGCAAGCTGATGGAGCGCGGCCTCTAGATCCGTTCCCTCTTCGTTGATCCCACCTCGGGCGCTTCGGCGCTGGGCCCTCCTGCTGATTGCCCTACTGGGCAGTCTCAGCCTGGGCCTTTGGGGGTTAGCGACTGAGCGGGTGGAGCCGGTGTCGGTATTGATGCCGGCCCCATTCGCTGATGCCACCGCGGAGTTGGTGAACGCCTTCAACCGCAGCCATCCGCGCATTGCCCTCAGCGTTACGCGGGGGCCGCTGGAAACCGAGGCCGTCTCCGATCTGGCGATCAGCAGCTTGTTGCTGGGGGAGAGCCCCTACGACCTGCTGCTGATGGATGTGTCGTGGACGCCGAAATACGCCGCTGCTGGTTGGCTCGAGCCTCTGGATCGCTGGTTAGGGCCAGACGCTCTCGACGACCTCGCTCCGGGCGCCGAGCTTGGCAATGCCTTCAGCGGCCAGCTCTGGCGGTTTCCGTTGGTGGCCGATATGGGGCTCCTCTATTGGCGTACCGATCTCATGGACGCGCCGCCGCGCACGCCGGCGGAGCTGGTGGCGATCAGCCGCCGCTTGCAACGGGAGGGGCGGGTGCCTTGGGGCTACGTGTGGCAGGGCAAGCAATACGAGGGCCTGAGCTGCGTGGTTCTCGAAGTGCTGCGTGGCTTCGGAGGCCACTGGCTCGTGGAGAACCAACCGCAGCTCGACTCGCCGGCAGCCGTCGCCGCCGCAAGTTGGCTTCAGGATCTGGTGCGCCAGGGCATCACCCCAGAAGCGGTGGCCAACATGGGAGAACCGGAGGCACTGCAGCTCTTCCAGGCGGGTGATGCCGCGTTCATGCGCAACTGGCCCTACGCCTGGGCAGAGCTGAACAAGCCGGATTCACCCCTGCGCGGCAAGGTGGCCTTCACCACGATGGTGAGCGAAGAGGGCAAACCCCACGCCGCCACCCAGGGCAGCTGGGGCTTTTCGCTGCTGGCGGGCTCCAGGCATAAGGCAGCCGCGGTGGAGGTGCTGCGCTTTCTCACCAGTGCAGAAGCCCAGAAACAACTCAACCTGCGTTGGGGCTACACACCCACGCGCCTGAGCGTGTTTGAAGATCCCGAGCTGCGTGCTGCCAACACGGTTCTGGCTGATCTGCAGCAGGCCCTCACCGCCGCCGTGCTGCGTCCTCTCAGCCCGGTGTACGCCCAGCTCAGCGATCTGCTCTACCGGGACGTGAACACGGTGATCACGGGCGATCAACCAGCCCCAACCGCGATGAGGGAGTTGCAATCGAACAGTGAACGGCTCCTGCGCAGTAGTGGAGGCGAGGGCTAATGCGCTGGCGCCTTTGGCTATTGATGGCACCGGCCCTGGCGCTGTTGCTGGCAATCTTTGCCGCTCCGTTGCTGCACTACCTGTGGCTGAGCACCCAGGCCCAGAGCGTGCTCACGGGCCTGCAGCCCCAACCGATCGGCGTGCAGCAATGGCTGCGGCTTTGGAACGATGGCCGCTTCTGGCAGGACACCTGGCAAACGCTGCGCTTCAGTGCCGCCTCGGTGAGCCTGGAGATGCTGTTGGGCCTGGCGGTGGCCCTGCTGCTTGATCAACCACTCCGGGGGCGCGGCGTGCTTCGCACGATCAGCCTCTTGCCCTGGGCCTTGCCCACCACGGTGATGGCCTTGGGTTGGCGCTGGATCTTGAACGACCCCTACGGACCAATCAATCGGCTCCTGGCAGTGCTGGGGCTGCCAGCCATCCCGTTTCTGTCCAACCCGGCACTCACCTGGATCGCGACGGTGGGCGCCGACACCTGGAAAACCACACCGTTTGTGGCGCTGCTGCTGTTGGCAGGCCTGCAAACGATCCCCGCCGATCTCTACGAAGCAGCAGCTTTGGAAGGGGCCACCCCCTGGCAGACCTTGCGGCGCATCACCCTGCCGCTGCTCACGCCGTATCTATTGATCGCGTTGCTATTCCGCCTTGCCCAGGCGCTGGGGGTGTTCGATCTGATCCAGGTGCTGACCGGTGGCGGGCCCGCCGGGAGCACCGAAAGCCTGGCGCTCTACGCCTACCTCAACGCCATGCGCTTCCTCGATTTCGGCTACAGCGCCACCCTGCTGCTGGGCTCCTTCGCGATCCTGCTGCTCCTCTGCGGCACCGCAGCGCTGGTGTGGCGCTGGAGCTCCCGCCTGCAGGGGGAGCTGCGCTGATGGCCCGGCTGCTGTTGCTGCTCTGGAGCCTGGGGCCAATGCTCTGGCAGCTTTATTCCTCCCTAAAGCCCAGCGGGGCCCTTAGCGGCATGGGCGCTGGCGGCTGGACCCTCGAGAACTACCGACAACTGCTGCAGGGCGATCCTCCCTTCCTCACCTATCTGATCAACAGCGTGGTGGTGGGAGTGAGTAGCACCGCCCTCACCCTGGCCCTGGCGGTGCCCTGCGCCTATGCCTTCAGCCGTCTGGGCCGCCGTCAGGCCCGTGCTCTCAACGCGCTGGTGGCAGCGGCTGCCGCTTTCCCAGCGGTGCTGCTGTTCCTCGCTCTGCTGGAACTTGTCCGCGACTGGCATCTGGCCAATCAGCTCCTGGCCCTCAGCCTTCCTTACGCGGGCTTGTGCCTGCCCCTGGCGATCCTGCTGCTGCAGGCTGCCTTTGCCGACATCCCGATCGAGCTGGAGGAAGCCGCCTTGATCGAGGGCATGGGCTTATGGCAGCGGTTGCGCTGGATCTTGTTGCCGCTGATGGCACCGGCCATGGCGAGCAGCGCTCTGTTGGTGTTCCTGTTCAGCTGGAACGAATACCCGATTGCCCTCACCTGGTTGAGCCGCACGGAGCTGCTCACCCTCGCGCCGGCCATGGCCCGGATCGCTGGATCCTCCGTGTACACCATTCCCTATGGCGCCTTCGCTGCCGCCACGGTGCTGGGCAGTGCTCCGTTGATCCTGCTGATGCTCCTGTTTCAGCGCCAGATCATCAGCGGCCTCACCCAGGGAGCGATCAAGGGATGAGCCACCCATCGTCTGCAGGTGATGGCTTCAAAGGCCTGGAGCTGCGTCAGCTCAGTCGCCAGGTGGGCAGCAACGCGCTCGTGGATCAGCTGAGCCTCACGGTGGCTCCCGGCGAAATCCTGGCGCTGCTTGGCCCCAGCGGCTGTGGCAAGAGCAGCACCCTGCGGCTGATCGCCGGGCTCGATCCCGCCAGCTCAGGCGAAATCCGGCTGGGCGGGCAAACCATCACAGCACTGCCGCCGGCGGAACGGCAGGTGGCGATGGTGTTTCAGAGCTATGCGCTGTTTCCTCACCTCAGCGTGGAGCGCAACCTCAGCCTCGGCATGGAGCTGCGGGGGATGGGCCGGGCGGAGATCCAGCGAGACCTGGACCAGGTGCTCGCCCTGATGCAGCTCGAGGGGCTCCGCCAGCGCAAACCAGCCGAGCTTTCGGGCGGGCAACGGCAACGGGTCGCCCTGGCGCGGGCGCTGATCCGCCGGCCAGCGCTGTTTCTGCTGGATGAGCCGATGAGCAATCTCGATGCCCAGCTGCGTGAGAACCTGCGCGCCGAATTGCGCAGCCTGCTCTGCAGCACAGGCGTTCCGGTGGTGTACGTGACCCACGACCAGCACGAGGCCATGGGTTTAGCGGATCGGATCGCCGTGCTGCGCGAGGGCCGGCTGCAGCAGCTGGGAACTGCCGAACGGCTCTACCGAGATCCTGCCAATCGCTTTGTCGCCCGCTTCCTGGGCAGCCCCTCAATCAACCTGATCGAGCGGGGCACGACGCAGCTGGGCTTGCGGCCGGAGCTACTGGAGCTAACGGACGCGGGCAGCCCGGTGCCTCAGGGGTGGGACGCCCTGGAGGGGCAGCTCAGCCACCGGGAATGGTTAGGGGATCGCGTAATCAGCCACGTGCAGTGTGCTGAGCAAGGAACTCTGAGAGTGCTGAGCCGTGCGGCGCCGGCCAGCGCGGCTCTGCAGGTGCGCTGGCACCAGGCGGATGCCCTGCGTTTTGACGCCCGCAGCGGCGAGCGGCTGCCAGGCTCGAACACCCGGCACACCGACTGAACACGCCCACCATGCCCATGCCCGTCAGCTCCGTTCTCCCAGCTCTGCTGACGCTGGTGGGTGGAGGTTTGCTGGGAATGCTGCTGGCCAAGCTGGTGCAGCGCGCCACCAGCCGGGTCATTCAGCGCAACAGCCTGGCTGGCGACGATCTCGTGGCAACAGGGCTGGTAGACACGATTCCACCGATGGCCTGGGTGCTCAGCGCCAGCCTGGCCTGGCAGATCCTGCCCACGAATGCCAGCAGCGACCGGGTGGTGTTCGGCTTGGCCAAGCTGATCCTGTCGGTGCTGATCGTGCGGCTGGTGAACCGCATCGGGCGACGGCTGCTGCAGCGCTGGGCCCAACACGCCGGCGACCCGGAGGTGGCCACCCTGATCCGCTCCCTGGCACCGATGCTCAAAGCCCTGGTGTGGTGCGTGGGTGCGGTGTTTTACCTGCAGAACATCGGTGTGCAGATGGCCGCGATCTGGGCACTGCTCAGCGCTGGTGGCATCGGCGCTGGCCTGGCCCTGAAGGAACCGGTTTCACAGTTTTTTGAATACATCACGATCCTGTTGGACAAACCGTTTCAACCAGGCCAGCTGATCCAGGTCGGTCAGTCGTGGGGGACCGTGGAGAAAGTGGGTGTGCGGAGCACCCGCCTGCGCAGCATCAACGGTGAGGCCATCGTGATGAGCAATAGCGCCCTCACGGGTGCTGTGGTCGCCAATTTCGGCGAGATGCAGCGGCGGCGCCTGATCGTGCACCTGGGGGTTTGTTACGACACGCCAGTGGAGCAGTTGCAGCGCATCCCGGCCATGCTCGAAACCATCGTGAAATCCGGCGCTGACGCCAGCTTTGATCGCTGCCATTTCGTGGCCTTCAACGACAGCAGCCTTGATTTCGAGTTGGTGTATTACGTGCCAACCAACGATTTCAACCGCGCGATGGATGTGCAACAGCGCATCAACCTCGAGATCATGCGTTGCTTTGCCCGTGAAGGGATTGCCTTCGCGTTTCCCACACGAACCCTTCAGATGGTGGGGGAGAAGCCCGACTGATAAGCTTTTGCCTTGGCTCCAAGCGGAGTCGAGTCGTCAACATCCTTTGAACGGTCGGTCATGTCCCGGGTCTGCCAACTCACCGGCAAGCGCGCCAACAACGGCATGGCCGTGTCCCACTCCCACGTGCGGACCAAGAAGCTCCAGCAGGTGAACCTCCAGGAGCGCCGCCTCTGGTGGGCCGAAGGCAACCGCTTCGTCAAGCTGCGCGTCTCCACCCGCGCCCTCAAGACCATCCAGAAGAAGGGTCTCGGCGCCTACGCCAAGGAACTCGGCATCAACCTGGCCAAGATCTGAATCCTTTCACGATGCAGCGCCGCCAAGTTCTGAGCGGGCTCTCCATCGCCACATTGGGCCTGCTGGGTTTACCCCGGCAGGCCCTTTGCCTTGGTGGGGTTCTGCCCGCCATCGATCAACCCGCTCCCGATTTCACGCTGCAAGGGGTGGTGCCCAGCAGCAGTGGAGAAGCTGAGGCCGCTGAGCGCAGCCTGAGCGACTTCGCCGGCCGCTGGCTGGTGCTGTACTTCTATCCGCGCGATTTCACCGAAGGCTGCACGATCGAGGCGCGCGGCTTCCAGCGCGATCTCGAGGCGTTCCATCAGGCCGGGGCCGAAGTGGTCGGCGTCAGTGCCGATAGCGCCGAATCCCACGCCGAGTTCTGCGGCAGCGAAGCGCTGGCCTACCCGCTGCTCTCCGATCCAGGCGGGTCCGTGAGCAAGGCCTATGGGAGCTGGATTTCGCCATTCTCGCAGCGCCATACGTTTCTGATCGATCCCCAGGGGGTGCTGCGGGAAACGTGGGTAGCGGTGCGACCCAGCGGTCACAGCCAGGAAGTGCTTGCCAGCCTCAAGCAGCTGGCAGCAGACCATTCGAGCGCCTGAAGGTCATCAGCCAGCCGCTACCGGTGCCCTCCACCTCCCAGCGCGGCAGCCAGTGGCGCCAGCTGTAGGCAACGTTATGGCCGCCGGATCCCACCCGCACATAGCCGCCGTTGATGGTGTCGAGTTCGCCGTAGGGATCGTTGAAGATCCCGGAGCCTGGCTCGAACCCCACTGCCAGGATCCAGTGGCCGCCGCCGCGTGGAGCCGATGAGGGCCCGTGGTGCAGAAAGCCCGTTGCCACGGGATAGCCCGCCTTCAGCTCAGCCTCGAGCGAGGCGCGATCGCCGTTGGTGCGGTAGCGGGCGATCACGCCGTAATCGGCACAGGCCCGAATCTGAGCCAGAGCTGAGGTGGTTTCGCCGTAGCGGCGCACGGTGTGCAAATAGGTGTCGTCAGCGTTGGAGCCCTTGAGGGCCTCAGGCCGCAGATACTTCACCGCCATGGCGCAGGTGCTGGAAAAACACATGCGGTAGGCCTGGCCGGGGATCCGGCTATCGGTCTGCACGTAGTACTGGCGCACGGGCAGAAGCACACGCTGCCCTGTGGAGAGAGTCAATGGCCTTCAGGCCGCTTCTTTCCTGGTAGCACGCTCCATACGATTGAGGTGCGCCATGCCCACATGCAAGCTATCGCAGTAGAGGCAGGTGCCCTGGAAGCATACTTGAAACAGCTCGCCACCACTGGCTTTGAGCTGATGAATCGTGCCACCGAGGGCACCGATCAGCACCGGTTGAGAGGCCATGCTGTACGCCGAGCAACCAACGGCCAGAGCGTCGCGTGGCGATCAGGCGGGCACCATCGGTAGAAATACCGCCGCTGGCGGTTCAGCCTTCCAGCCCTACCTGGCGCTCCCAATCGGTGAGCTGCGCTCGAAACCGGCCCCACTGGCGACGGCGCAGCTGTTCATACGCCACGCAGAAGCCTTCGCCAAGGCCGCTCCGCAACGGCTGATCAGCGGCGAAGGCATCGAGCGCTTCTCCCAGGTCACGCGGTAATCGGCCAAAGACGCCATCTGGCAAGGGATCGGCGTAGTTGTCGTTGTCATGACGCGGGCCTGGATCGAGCTGACGCTCAATGCCATCAAGCCCCGCCGCCAGCACGGCGGCCTGCAGCAGGTAGGGATGGGCTGCGCCATCCGGTAGCCGTAATTCCAGCCGCTGATCATCAGGAATCCGCACCATGTGCGTGCGGTTGTTGCCGCAGTAGCTGATGCCGCCGGGGCTCCAGGTGGAGCCGGAAGCGGTAGGAGGTGCCGCAAGCCGCCGGTAGCTGTTCACCGTGGGGTTGGTGAGGCAGGCCAACGCCGGGGCGTGATGCAGCAGTCCAGCCAGGAAGTGATAAGCGAGAGCGGAGAGCCCCAGTTCCCCGGCTGGATCGTGAAACGCGTTGCGGCCGGCTTGGTCCCAGAGCGAGATATGGGTGTGGCAGCCGTTACCGGTGAGCTGCTGAAACGGTTTCGGCATGAACGAAGCCCGCAGGCCCTCGCGCTCCGCCAGCGACTTCACCATCACCTTGAAAAAGGCATGGCGATCAGCGGTGGTCAGCGCATCGGCATAGGTCCAGTTGAGTTCGAACTGGCCGTTGGCGTCTTCGTGATCAGCCTGATAGGGCCCCCACCCCAGCTGCTCCATGCCATCCATCAGGGCTGACACCAGCGGATAGCGGCGCATCAGGGCCAGCTGGTCGTAACAGGGCTTCTCCTGGGTATCGGCGCGATCGGCGACGGCATCGCCACTGGGATCCAACAGAAAAAATTCCGCCTCCACGCCGCTGCGCAACTGGTAGCCGAGCGCTGCAGCCCGCTGGATCTGGCGCTGCAGCACCCGCCGCGGACATTGCTCCATCGGCTCGCCGTTGAGCGTGAGTTCGGTGGCGACCCAGGCCACATCGCTCTGCCACGGCAAGGGCGTGAAGCTGCGGGGATCGGGAATCGCCATCACATCACCATCAGCGGGGCTGAGCTCAAGCCAAGCGGCAAAACCGGCAAAACCCGCCCCATCGCGGCTCATCCCGGCAACCGCAGCGAAGGGAACCAACTTGGCCCGCTGAATCCCGAACAGATCGGTGAAGGAGAACAGCAGAAAGCGAACGCCACTCTCACGGGCAAGGCTGAGCAGATCGGTCATGGAGGTCTGGCGGTCAGCTGTCGAGCAGCTGATCCACGATTCGGCGAAGGTGCTGCTGCTCGGCAGGGCTGCTGTGGGGATTGCCCGCGCGATGACCGAGCAGCGAATCGATCACATGGAATTGAGCGCCGGGAATCGCAGCGGCATCGGCGGCCATGTCGTCCACCGTGAAGTAGAGGTCGCGGTTGCAGGCCACCACAGCGGTGCGGGCCTGAATCCCAGCCAGCGTTGTCGCAAGGTCTCCGCCGGATGCCACATCGTGGGCGAGCCACGTATCGAGCATGGCGATCAGATCGCGGGGGGCGTGGCGGCGGTAGTTGGGCAGCCACTGCTGCTCAACGTGCTCTTCCACCGGCTGCTGGAGGGTTTTGAAGAACGGTTGGGAGGCAGCCCAGCTCGCATAGATCAGCGCATAGGTGCGCAGCCCCTGCTCCGGCACCCCATCGAAACCCGATCCGGTCCAACTGGCATCGGCCGTGAGGGCCTGGCGCAGGCTTAGGCAGAACAAGCGGTTATGGGGTGAGGTGCGGCTGGTGCCGCAGACGCAGCAGAGCCGCTGCACTTGGTCGGGATGATCGACGCCCCACTGGTAGGCCTGCTGCGCGCCCATCGACCAGCCGAAAATCAGCGGCAGGGTCTCAACGCCGAAGCATTCGGCCAGAAACCGGCGCTGGGCCGCGACGTTGTCGCGGTGATGCACGAGCCAGCCTTGCTCCGCCAGGCCCATCTGGCCGTGGCTGGGGCTAGTGGAATCACCGTTGCCGAACATGCCGGCGATCACGATGCACCATCGCGATGGATCCAGCACCGGCCCCGCCAACCAGGCCAGATCCAGAGGCCTGGCGCCATAGGAGGTGGGGATCAGCGCCAGATTGGTGCGATCACGATTCAGCTCGCCGATCTGCACGTAGCCGATGTGAGCGTCGTCAATGCGGCGGCCGCATTGGAGGGGCACCGAGCCGAGGGCAAAGTGCCGATGTTGAGCAGCGCTCATGCCGTCGGGGAGAGGCTGGGCAACCGCTGAAGCAGTTGGCGATGCACGGCGAGGTAGCCGTGGTCGAGATGCTGCAGCTGAGGCGCCAGCTCCAGATGTGCCTGCGCGAGGGCATGGAACGGCAACGAGGGATAAAGGTGATGCTCGGCGTGGAATGGCATGTTCCACATCAACCAGCGCACCGGCGCAATGGTGAGGGTGGTGCGGGTGTTGGCGAGGCCATCAGCACTGAAGCTGCAACCGCTGTGCTCCGCCAGCAGAAACACACGCAGAAACGGTTGTCCCACAGCCAGGGGCAGCAGCCACGACCACAGCAGAAAGCCATTGCCCTGCCAGAGCGATGCAGCCAACGCGAACGCGTAGACCAGGAATTGCAGCCGCACCGAGCGGCGCACCTGAGGAATCAGCTCAGGGCTCAGATAGGGAAGTTGAGAGAGATCCCCAAATAGCAAGCGCTGATAGCCGCGAAGTTTGCCGATCCACCAGGTAATACCACTGATTTCAAGGGCGTAGCTGAGCAGCGTGGTTGGAACGGGGTCATCGAGCTCCGGATCCAGGCCGGGCTGATGGGTGAAGCGGTGATGCCACTGGTGATAGCGGCGATAAAAGGTGGCGTTGTAGAAGCTCAAAAGCCCCATCAACCAGGCCACACGGTCGTTGGTGGATTTGGAGCGGAAGGCCGTGCGATGGCAGCACTCGTGCAGGCCCGCAAAACAAGTAGCCAGACCTACCCCACTCAGCAGCAGGCAGGGCAGCCGCAACCACAAGGGCAACTCCGGCTGACGCCAAAGCACCCCGGCCACCACGATCACCAGCAGATGGCCACTGAGCTGGAACCAGGCAGGTCGGTCCTGCAGCTGGTTCAGCTGCGCCAGGCGTTCGCGGGAGATCAGGTGAGAGCTGGTCATTCGGCCAGTTCACCAGCTTGAGCAGCCTGGCTTCGGTAGGCAATGCAACGGTTTGGGCGCTGCGTTGGCAGCCGTTAACTCCAGCCGCTGAGCACGAGCTTCCCCACGGTTCGGCCGCTCTCCAGCTGGCGATGGGCGGCGCGAAGATGGGCGGCATCGATCGGAGCGAAAGGCTCAGCCGCGGTGGTGCGAATCCAGCCGCGATCCACCAGGGCGGCCAGCTCGCCAAGCAGCTCGCCCTGGCATGCCATATCCGGCGTGTTGAACAGCGAACGGGTGAACATCAACTCCCAATGCAGCGAAAGGCTTTTGCGCTTCAGAGCCAGCACATCAATCGCTTGGGGCGGCGGGTCATCGATCAAGGCCAACGCCCCCTGGGGCTCGAGCAGATCCACCAGCTGCTGGAAGTGATCACCGGTGTGGGTAAGGCTGATCACCGAGCACAGCGGCGGCAGAGAGAGCCCCGCCAATTGATCCGCCAGCGAAGCGTGGTGATCCACCACGTGCTCCACCCCAAGCTCTCGTAGCCAGGCCTGGCTCTCGGGCCTGGAGGCGGTGGCCACCAGCTCGACATCGGTGAGCAGACGCACCAACTGCACCAGGATGGAGCCAACCCCACCCGCTGCCCCCACCACCAGCAGGCTCTGACGCTCGTCGCTGTGCCCGCGGCGCGGCAGCTTCAGGCGATCAAAGAGCAGCTCCCAGGCGGTGATCGCCGTGAGCGGGAGTGCAGCGGCTTCCGCCGCGCTGAGGCTCTGGGGAGCGTGCGCTGCCAAACGGTGATCCACGCAGTGCAGGCTGCTGTTGCAACCGGGCCGCTGCAGCGCACCCGCGTACCAAACCCGATCCCCAGGCGCAAAGCCGTGCACCCCTGAGCCGCAGGACACCACCGTGCCCACGGCATCCCAGCCCAGCACGCGCCAGATACCGGGGGCGGGCTGCTCGCGGCAACGCACCTTGGTATCCACCGGATTCACGCTCACGGCCTCCACGGCCACCAGCAGGTCGTGATCCAATGGGGAGGGATCCGGCAGGGTGATGTCGAGCAAACAGTCGACATCTGTGCTGATCCGCTCACTGCTGTAGCCAATCGCCTTCATGCTTCAGGCCTCGAGGCTGGTGAGCAACGCGCGATGGAGGGCTGTGGCTTGAGCCATCGCTTGGAGGGAGCCCAGTGCCGGCGGATGCTCAAAGGCTTCCAGCCAGCTGCCCAGCATGGCAGCTGCAGCGGGGGAAGCATCCACCAAATCAATGCAGCTGCAGCCGAGCTCGGTGGCACAGGCCTGCACCTTCGGGTCGTAGCTCAGAGCACTCACTGGGCTGCCGGCGAGGGCGGCCAGGATCAGGGCATGCAGCCGCATCGCCAGCACCAGGGATGCACTACGGAACAGGGCCATCGCTTCGCTGGGGGTGGTGGCCTCCACCACACGGCTGCGCCGCGCAAGGGCGGCACCCACCAAACCCTGCTGCCGCAAGTGATCGAAAAGCGACTGATCCTGATCGCGGTGGAAGGGCAGCCAGATCACTTCACGCTGGGTCTGCTCCGCCAGCTCCTCGAGGGCTTGCAGATAAGGCTTCCAGGCCTGGCCCTGCAGATGCGGGGTGGGGCGCCAGCACACCACGATGGGGCCTCCCAGTCCCAGCCAATGCTGCCGCGGCAGGCTCCAAACCGCATCGGTGCCATGGGGTGCCGCCACACCCAGCTGCCGCGATAACTGCGCGGAAGCGGAATCGCGCCAGGAGATGGCTGTCGCCAGCGGCAACAGCAAACGCACCAGGGCACGACTGCGACGGCGCCGCAAGGGGCCAAGCCCCTGGGCCCAGAGCAGCACCGGCTTGCCCTGCAAGCGGGCGGCCGTGATCAGAGCCGCGTAATAAAGAAGGCTGCGGAAGCTGGTGGAGTCTTGGAGCAGGCTGCCACCGCCGAGCACCAGGGCACGGCATCGGCTCAAACCGTCGAGCACTGCACGAAGACTGCGGCGGTTCACGCAGGCGACACCATGCTGTTGCCAGATCTGTTCTTGATCAGACGCGGTGACCAGCGGTTTGACAGACGGCGGGAGCTGCGCCAGCAGAGCAGCCAGCAGCGCATCGTCTCCGAGGTTGTGCTCGCCGTAGTAACCGCACAGGAGCACGGAGGTCGTCACACGGGATGGCGCGGATCCGGACCAGCTTGACACCAGCCTTCAGACTCAGGCTGCGGCTGCCAACCGTTGGCGCAACAGGGGGATCTGTTCGTCGATCAGCAGGCGGGCGGCCGCCAGGCTGGCCGAACGACCGAGCACGGCTCCGCTGCAGTGCTGGATCAGATAGGCACCCTCGCAGCGGGGATAGCCGATCAGCTGGATGCGGCAACCGCGGTGGAGCCAGCAGGGCGTTGGGGCAGGAGCAGGCATGGGCAGATGCAGCTGCAATCGCAATGCAACGCAGCCCCACCGGAAGGCAATCACAACTGTGCCCGTTGGGCAGCTGGCTTCAACGTTGACCCAGCAACTCAAGCCAGGTCAGTCGAGTGGGCTGGGCGGGGGGAGAGGTGTGGGTGGGGCAGGGGATGGTGATCACCGGCTCGGGGTGCTGAACCGCGGCTTGGCTGTGGCAGGGCTCAAGGGTAACAACCACAGGCCAAGGAGCGGCGGAAACAGAGGTCATGGTGGTGCTGTCACGAGCCCATGCTCAGACGAATCCTCCACCGAGCAGGCTGCCTGGATTGCCGCGCTGCGTGCTGAGGCACACAGCCGATGGGCGCTGATGGGTCAGGCGATCGGGGCCCCCGCATGCAGCCGCTCTGCCAAGGCCAGAGCCTCCTGGGCAAGTCGCTGTTCATGGGCAACGCGATCGCTCACGTCGCGCTGCACCGACACCCAATGGGTATGCCAACCCGTGGGGTCAGCCAGAGGTGCCACCTTCAGATCAATCCAACAGGTGGAACCATCACGGCGGTAATTGAGCACCTGCATGCGGGAGGGCTGCCACTCATCCATGGCGCGCCGCAAGCGAGCCGTGCTGTCTCGGCAAGTTTCTGGCCCTTGGAACAGCCGTGGGCTGCGGCCTAACACCTCATTCAGGCAGTAACCGGTTTGATCGAGCAGCGACTGGTTAGCAAACACAATCAGCGGCCCAGGGGAATCCAACGGCTCCGCCAGCGTCACCAACACAGCGTCCTGCGCCGTATCGAGCACCGCTTCGAGCAAGAGGCGATAGGTATCTTCCGGCGCGTCGGGTTCGACGTCGTGCAAGCGCTGGGTGCGCCGTCGCAGGATGCCGGCACCAAAACCACAGTCAGTGCGGAACAGGCGAATGCGGGTGGCCAGCTCAAGCTGGGTGGGTTGCACGAGTGCCACCACGTAGTCGCGGGGGCCCGCCTGCAGGCGATCCCGCTCCTGAATGATCAAGTCGGCAAGTGCCGGCCAAACCTGCTTCAAGCCTTGGCCGCACCAGCTCTCAGCCTTCACACCCAGCCGGATGGAGGCCGTGCGGTCCAGATGACTGATCGAGCCATCGGGGCCGCAGAGCAACAGCCCATCGCCAGGTTCGAGCAGGAAATACGGACGCACACAGCCAGTGGAGCAGATGTGACGCTAATCAGCACGCCCCTACGGCCGCTCCGGCTGCCATAAAAAACAGCCCGTGCGGGCTGTGTGAGGAGGCTTCAGCGTTAGAAAAGCGGGCTCGGCGAAGCGCCGCTATCGGCACGACTACCTATTGATCGAGCCCGTCAAGCCTTAGCGACCATCCAAGCGATCGGTGACATCCGCCATCGCCTTGCCATCAGTCCCCCAGGAGCCCTGCGGCAGCAGCGGTGAGGCACCCGGCGAAGGTTTCACTGCTGAGCCAGCGGCGAAGGCGCGATTGGTCCACTCGAGCAAGAGCGGTGCCACGGGGCCACCTCCCGTGGTTTGGCCAGGCCGCAGGTTGAAGTGATCTCCCCCCTTCACCAGCACCAGCTGATTGCCTTGGGGATTGGCGTTGGTGAAGGGCTGCACCGCCTCTGGATCCGGCGGAACCACCCAATCGTGGGTGCCGCTCACCAACAGCACACGAGCGGTGATCTGCTTTGACGAACCCTTGGGAAACAGCAACGAAACCGGAGGGCTCACCGCCGCCACGGCGATCACGCGGGGGTCATCCACCGCCGCTTGATCCACCGCCGACATCCAACTGCATTGCAGCGTCCAGCTGATATTGCGATCGGGATCGAGAAGGTTGTCGCAGCGTGCCTTCAGGTCGCGTACTTCCGGTTTCACACCCGCCAGCTGAAGTGCCGTGGTGGCACCCCAGGAATGGCCGATCACCACCACCCGATCGGCCTTCACCCCAGCCAGGGCCGGTAACTGGCGCTGGGCCACCGCATCGTTGATCGCGGTCACATCCTTGGCCCGCAGAGCAAGCTCTGCCGGTGAAGGCGGGGGTGCCTGTCCGGAGAGCACCTCATGCTGCTGGTGCTTGTCGCTGCCTGGATGGCGAGGCAGTACAACCGCATAACCCTGTTCCGCCAAGCGTTGGCCCCAGCCTTCGAAATTCTTGGGGCTATCCCAAAGACCATGGGAGATCACAACAAGGCCGCGTGGGTCGCCGCTGCTGGGCCGCATCACCACGAGCTCCAGCGGTTCGGGCCGGTGCGACACCGCCAGCGTTGTGCGGCTCACAGCAACATCTGAACGCGGCGCGGCGGGCATGGCCGCCGGCGCAGGAGCCGCGACGGCTATCAACTGATCGGCGCGGCGACGGTGGCGCAGCATGCGCGCCAGCACAACCTGGGCTTGCGACAGGTTGAGCCGCACCCGTTCGCCCGGAATCGCCTCCATCAACTGAAGCAGCGTGGGCTGACCATCTGGTGATTCGGCCGTGGCCTTGTCAAGGGCCTGCTTCAGCGTCTCGCCGGAAAAATCTGGGCTGCGGCCCTCCACCGTGCCGAACGACGACACCAGCAGCAGAGCTTGCTCCAGCAGCGGTGAGCCAACAGAACTCTCGGCCAGTTGGCGAAAACTCACCGGCACCGGGTGGTTGAGCAGCTTGAGCAATTTGCGGCCCAGCTCGCCATCGCTGGCGCGATCCAGTTCGGCCAGGTCGCTGCTGCCCTGCATCAACGCTGCAGGATTCTTCAGCTCACTCAGCTTCACGGTGAGCGTGTTCTCCATCAGCGGCAGCTCCACCACCACCTCTTCCAGCGCCTGCACCGGCGCACTGGTGATCACCAAAGCCGACAGGGCCATGGCTGAACGGATCAGGTTGCGCATCACCAGGCTCGAGGAGGGGGCAGGTTAGGCGGGGTCGAGCGGCTCGATCCGGTAGTACTCCCGATCATCGGAACAGCACAGGTCGGCGTAGTAGCGCTCGAGCACGGCATAGGCCTCCTCATAGGTGGCAAAGCAGCTCCCGGCGATGCCGTCGGTGGCGCCGTCATCCCGGCTGATGCGATACCCCGAAGCACCAGAACTTGTCATCACGGCACCAAGGCTTCAAGGGCAGCGGCCAGATCCTCATGCTGAAGCCCTTCACCATGGGCGCGCTGCAGAGCCGATGCTCCGATGCTCTGGCGCTCGGGGTGGAGCTGATGAAACGGCACCAGCCAGAACCGCCACTGCTGCGGATCAAGCGGATCCAGCGGATCCAGCGGGTCGGTGGCAGCCGAGCCCTCCGCCCGCTCACCGGGATCGAGCAAACAAAACAGTTGAGCTCGAAGCGAACGATCTCCCAACCGAAACGAGGCGGGCCGCTCCTGTCCTGCTCTGGCTGAGGCAACGGCCAACACACAGCCGCCCCACTCGAACGCGCTGAGCGGCCAACGCAACGGAGGGGGGACGTCAGCGGCAGACAGGCCCAACGCAGCCCTCACCTGCCAGAGGGCCGAGGCATGCAGCAACCGCTCGTCTAAGAGGTCGGGATGGCACCAGGCCAAAAAGTCGTCTCGCGTCATCGCAGCAACAGCCAAAGCACCAGCACCACAAGCAGAGCCATCAACGCTGCAACGGCTCCCACCACGCCCATCAACAGGCGACGGGTGGTGATCGGCCACCAGAGCAACCCCAACCAGACAGGCAACAGCGGCCAAAACAGCGGGATCAGCAGCGACACCACCGCGAGCAAGAGCAACGTGCGCCGCTGCTGGGCACGACGGTGCTCACTGGCTGCGAGTTCAGCGCGCTCGTCATCACTGAGCCAACGGCCCTGTTGACGCGCCAGTTCAAGCTCTCGCTCCAGGCTGCCAGAACGGCTCTGAGGCGTTGCCAGCTGAGCAACGGCATCCAGCACTCCTGCACTCGCTTCCCGCAACACCGACGCTCCAACGAGCACGGTTTGGCGCATCCCGTGGCGCAGACGACCCATCGGCGGTGACAGCGATGATTGGAAACAATCTTCCCCATGCTGATGCCGAGGTTCTGGATCCGGCGAGCCCTGGCGGCCCTCACCGGATTGCTGATCAGCTCTACCCAGCCACGCCGCACTGTGTTGGACAACACGGCACGGTTCTAACAACAGATGTTGGATTGACGGCGTTGCCCGCAGGGAGCCACATCTTTGATGCCAGCCGGATTTCTGATCCTGGCCAGAGCGCTCCCCTGGATCGCGATCTGCAGTGTGGTGGCCGCTGCGGCAGCCCTCAGCCTCGAGCTGGCGTGGTCCGCGTGGAGCGCCTGAACCAGCCTGAACGGCGCTTGCTGCTCTGATCTCTGTAAAGAGATTGGAAGCCCGCCAACAGCGCGAGGCAACCACGCGACAAAGGTGCATCACCCGTCTTAAGATTTTCTCAAGGTCTGACAGGTTCCGTTGAACGAGAACAACCCCGTGCTCCACGCCATGCGCCAGGAGCTGCACGAGCTGAGGGGTCGCTACCACCGTCAGCCCAGTGACTTCAACCGTTACCAGCTGGTGCGCCACGAGCAGCGGCTGGCTCAGTGGGTACCCTCGGAGCTGCTCAGCGCCTGATCAGCCATGCGGGCTCTGCCCATTCATCTCGAAGCGGGCTCCGATCTGCGGGCCAGCCTTGAGCACCTGGCGGCCAGTGAACAGTCCTCAGGGTTTGTGTTGAGCGTGGTGGGGAACCTCAGCCAGGCGTCGTTTGCCTGCCCTGGCCTCGATGAACCCACCGTGCTTCGCGGCGAGCTAGAGATCATCACCCTGCAGGGCACCCTGTCTCCCCAAGGCGTGCATCTGCATCTGAGTTTTTCTGACCCCGGCTGTCAGGTGTGGGGTGGGCACCTTGAGCACGGCAGCTTGGTGCTTAAAGGCGCTGATCTACTGGTGGGCTTCCTGGAGCCGGGCGGATCCCAACAGCCAGCGGCTGCACCGCTGAGCCAGGCGCGTGTTCAGGTGGCCTTAGCCGAGGGATGTGCCTGGTCACGCCGCACAGAACGACTGCTGCAGGGGCTTGCCATTCCCTACGAGGTGGTGGCTGCAGGCCCAGGCGCTCTGCCGCAGGTCCAGATCGATGGCCAGTGGATCGGTGGCTACAACGAGCTGGCCGCCCTCCACGCCCGAGGCTCCCTGCAGGCTCTACGCCATGGCTAAGTGTCAGCTCACAACCCTGACGGGCTGTGAGCTGGTGATCGGCCGCTACCCCCGCTTTCTCTACAACGCGCGGGGAGGCAACGCCACAGGCGAAGCCAAGCAGGTGGATCCAAGCGCGATCAACCTGAGCTTTGCGGCCGAAACCACGGCCATTCCGGCCTTGAGTGGGCGCACCGCACGCTTTCTGGGTCTGCCGCTGCCGCCCGGACTTTGCGTGCAGATTGATCCGATCATCCTGGGCGGAAGGCTGGAGCCCGCCACAGGCCAGCTCGAACTGGAGTTCTGCGCCCAGTTCCGTTTTCAGGCGGGCTTCGGCTCGAGCCTCCGCTACTGCGCACCGGATCTGATGGTGAACACGCGGCTCACCACCGAAACGATCGCAAGCCAGCGGCATCGCCGCCACGGCGTCCGCCTGCAGGACGGGAAACCCGGCGTGCTGGTGGGAACCGCCTTGATCGAACCCACGGGCGAGGCCTGGTTCGACCGGTTTCTGGGCCTGCCGGATGAGGCGCTCGCCGTTCTGGAATGCCACCTAAGCCTGGCGGGAGGCCTCGATGGCTGACAGCCTCGGACAACGGCTGGACCGCAGCCTGGCGCGGCTTGGCACCAATCTCATCATCCCGCCGATGCTCCTAGCGATCCCCTGGGGGCAGGAACTGATCGATCAGCTGTTGTTTGGTGGCCGCTGGAATCTGCCGATGACACCGCGGGGGCCGATCTGGGGCGTGCTCACAGCGCCCTTCAGCCATAGCGGCTTTGGCCATCTGCTGGCCAACAGCCTGATGTTCCTTCCGCTCTCTTGGTTGGTGCTCGCCAAAAGCCGGCGCGACTACATCGCGGTGTGGCTCGGGGTGTACGCCACCGCGATTCCGGTGTGGCTGTTCTGGCCCACCGCCAGCCATGGGCTTTCGGGCATTGTCTATGGGCTGCTGGGCTATTTGCTGTTGATCGGATGGCTGGAAAAGAGGCCCCTGTCCCTGCTGCTGTCAGTTGTTTGTCTGGTGAGTTATGGCGGGGTGCTGCCGAGCCTGATTCCCCTGTTCTCCCCGGCAGGGGTGAGCTGGATCGGCCATGCCAGCGGCTTTGCGGGGGGCTTGCTGGCGGCCTGGGCTATGCAGCGCGGCCCTGAGCCCACCGGCGGTAGCGGGCAGTAAAACGTGCTGCAGGCACCCACCGCAGCCATGCCCCAATTCCGCCGTGCTACGGGCACGTTGCTGGTGGCAGCCATCAGCACAGCTGTGAATCCTTTGGGTTTGCTGGCGCAACCCTGGGCTCCAGGCCAGGGCCCTCCGCCAGGCCTCACCCTGCCCACCGCCGCAGAAGCCAAGCAACTGGAGCAGTTGCGTCTCAACGGTGAGCCGCAGGGGTTGCGGGAGCGCTATCTGCGCGAGGCCCATGCGCTTTTGTACCGCTTCTGGGGAAGCAAGCAGCCGCCCAAGTTGCTGCTACCTGGGGATCGCGCCGAAGGCTGCGGGGTGGAGCGGGTGGCGCATCCGATGGCCTACTACTGCCCGCCCAGCCAGGAACTGGCCATGGCGCTCAACCTGCGCAAAAGCGTGCGCAGTGCGCGCGGCAAAACCGATCGGGAGCTGCTGCTGCTGGATCTGGCTGTGCTGGCCCACGAGTGGGGGCACCACGTGAACCGCGAGCAGGGCCGCGGACCCTTCAAAGGCGGCATGGGCCTCACGGTGAAACAGGAGGAGCTGGCCGCCGACTGGCGCACCGGGGTGTTTCTCGGCTGGATGCTCAACGCCGGCGCTCTGGGTGTCGACGACTTCACCCAGACGGCCAACTTGATGTTCGAAATGGGCGATTACGAGCGTCTAGCGGCCCAGCACCATGGCTACCCCAAAGACCGCTTTGCAGCCCTCACCCGCGGCCTTACCAGCCAGCTCACGGTTGGACAGCAACTGGGGGAGTGGCGGTTCGACACCGCCGAAACCTTCAGCCGGCCGCTCATGCTCACAACCGACGATCGCCAGCTCGGCCGGCGCCGCTATGAGGTGCGCCGCTTTGAAATTGATCGGGGCCAGCAGATTGCCACCAACCTGATCGGCGGGTTGCTCGGTGCGGCCAGCTGCGTCTGGGGAAACCAGCAGCAGTGCATCGGCATGGCCGCGCAGCAGGGGAAGGGCCGTGCCGATGGCAGCTACACCCAGCGGCGGCTCACGCTGCATTGCGCCACACGCAGCTTTGATGTGAACGACGACGACTTTGACCCGCAGCCCGCCGAGCGCGATGGCAAGGGCCAAGCAGCGGTGTTACTGGATCGCGATTGCCCCAAAGCGGGCGGCGTCAGCTGAAGCGGGTGTGCCGGGCCTCGAGCACCGCCCGTACAAAACGGCGCCGTTGAAAACGGGTCCACAGATCCGCCTCCTCAAACGCTGGCCGTTGCTCATAGCGCTGCCACCAACTCTGTAGATCCGGTCTGCTGAGCAGAGCAAGCTCACCGGCCATGGCCAGGCGCGAGCAGAGCACAGCGAGCACCACATCGGCTGAGCTGATGCGCGCACCAAACAACCAGCCGCTCGCCACCACTGGCGGCAGCGAAGCCAGATAAGCCGACACCTGCTCCCGTTGCTCAGCCAACACAGCAGGGGCTGGCCTGCCTTGAAACACAGCCAGCCGTGCCTGGTTCTGCTGCACCTTCGCCTGCAGAACAGCAGCCTGATCAGAGTTGGCAGCGATCTCCCGCTCCAGCTTGGCGTTGATGCCGCTGAGCATCCGCACCATCACCGCCTTGAACCAAGGGCGCGTGGCCAACACCTTGCCGAAGGTGAGCGTTTCGATCGAGAGGGCGTAGTGCCCCGCCACGGCCCGTTGGATGGCCTCAGCGCGGCTGGCATCGGCATCAGCCCAGGCCAGCTCCGGCCGTTGCTCGGCCTGCTGAGCGGCGTAGCGCAGGATCTGCGAGCTGTCGGTGAGCAGCACCCCGGGGCCGCGCAGGGTGGGCACGGTCATGTGGGGGTTGAGCCGCCGGTACGCCGGACTCAGCTGCTGCTTGGCCAGATGGATATCCATCAGCCGGCTCGCGTAGGCCACACCCGCTTCCGCCAGGGCCATGCGCGCCACCATCGAGTAATACGACGGCTCTGCGTGAAAGAGTTCCAGCATCGGGCTTAGGTGAGATGCAGCAGCAACTCCAGTTGCAGCTTGTCGGCAAGGCCTGCATCAATCGCCCGGAATTGGGCTAAGGCACGGCGGCGTTGCTGGGGATGCAGCACCAGCAGATCTGCCAGGGCCAACTCCAGACAGTGTTGATCGAGCTCTCGGTTCACAGGATGGGCTCAGCGACCGGATCACATCAGCCGTGGGCAGCAGCGGCCAGGGGCCAGGGCCAGATCAGCAGGCTGCCTGCCATGGCTTGCCGGCTTATTTGCTACGAGCTGTGTCCACATCCACCGTGATGGGCCGGTGATCTCTTATCAACAACCTTGCCGCAGTCCGGCGGATGGGCTTCTTCGTTCAACTCACTGAAGCCATCGCCGAGCGCCAGTCGCTCCTGATGACGGGTCTTGACCCGAACCCGGAGATGCTGCAGAGCTGGGCCCTGCGCCATGGCATGGGCAACCGCTCGTTTCTGAGCCAGGCGCGCCACTGGATCAAAGCGGTGGTGGAGGCCACCAGCCCCCACGTGTGCGCGATCAAAGCCAGCCTTGGCTTCTACCAAGCCCTGGGGCCTTTGGGCCTTGAGCTGCTGCTGGAGGTGCGCGATCTGGTGCCGCGGGATCTGCCGCTGATCATCGATGCCAAGCACGGCGATCTCAATTCCTCCACGGCGCTGGCGCACTACTTGTTTAAGGATCTGGGGGTGGATGCAGTAACGCTCTCGCCCCTGGCGGGGCAAGACATCGCTGCACCGTTTCTGCTTTACGGCGATAAGGCGGTGGTGATCACCTGCCGCAGCTCCAATCCGGCCGCCAAACGCATCCAGTACCACCCCAGCGAGGCCGATCCGCTGTTTCTGCAGATCGTGCGCGAAAGCCAGCTCTGGGGCACGCCCGATCAGCTGCTGCTGGAGGTGGGCACCAGCGATCCAGCCGTGTTGGCGCAAGTGCGCCAAGCGGCGCCCGAGCGAGTGTTGATGCTGCGCAGCATCTGGAGCGAAGAAGAGCGGCTTGATGGGCTTCTAGAGGCGGGCCTCAACCAGGCGGCCGACGGCCTGCTGCTGCCGCTGCCCCAAAACCTTCTGGTGGAAGACGACCTGAGCGAACAGGCCGAGGCGCTGAAAAAACTGATCAACCGACGCCGCCAACGCTGGCTGGAGAACCAACCGAGCAACGCCAACACCAGCTGCGAGGTGTGGCTGGCGACGCCGACAGAGCAGCCCAGCAATCAAGACCCACTGGCGGACCTGATTCTTGATCTCTTTGACATCGGCTGCCTGCTGTTCGGGGAGTACGTGCAGGCATCTGGAGCCGTCTTCAACTACTACATCGACCTGCGCCAGATCATCTCCGACCCGAACCTGTTCCATCGGGTGTTGCATGGCTACAGCGGCCTGCTGGAGCAGCTGCAGTTCGATCGCATCGCCGGCATTCCCTATGGCTCCCTGCCCACAGCCACGGGCCTCTCACTGGCGCTGCACAAACCGTTGATCTACCCGCGCAAGGAGGTGAAGGCCCACGGCGCCCGGCGCCTGATCGAGGGCGACTTCAACGAAGGCGATCAGGTGGTGGTGGTGGACGACATCTTGATCACCGGCGGCAGCGTGCTCGAAGGCATCGCCAAGTTGGAGAGTTCGGGCCTGGTAGTGAACGACGTGGTGGTATTCATCGACCATGGCGGCCGCAAAGACCGAAAAGCGCGCGAGCGGCTGCAAAGCCAGGGCTATCGCGTGCATGCCGTGCTCGACATCGAGCGGATCACCCAGGTGCTGCTGCAGGCTGGCCGTCTCAGCCCCGAACAGGCGGCGGTGCTGGGCTGAGAATGGTGGGCATGACCCATCGGCTCAAGCTGCTGCTGTTGGCGGCCCTGGCCTGCAGCATCAGCGCCTGCACGCCCAAGCCCAAGCCCCCGGCAGAACCAGCCGATGCGCCAGTGGTGCCCGCCGCACCAAAGCCCAGACCCAGCGGCGCAGCCACCACACCACGTTTGCGGGAAGCGGTGGAGAGTGCGGCTGATCTGTTCAACCACGGCGAAAACGACCTGGCCTGTGAACAGGTGAAACGGGCTGAGGGGGTGAAGGGATCGGGTTCCCCGGAAGATCTCGAACTCAGCCAGCGGTTGGAGCGTTACCGCCAGGCCTGCGAACCCAACTGATGAACGAGGCGATCGTGCTCGCCGAAGGGCTGAGCAAGAGCTTCCGGGTGGCCGATAAGCAACCGGGCTTGGCAGGCACCCTGCGCCATGCACTGCGGCGGCGCTACCGCGATGTGGCGGCGGTGCGGGATCTGAGCTTTGCCATCCAGCCCGGAGAGGTGGTGGGGTTTCTAGGGCCGAATGGCGCTGGCAAAACCACCACGCTGAAAATGCTCAGCGGCCTGATTCACCCCAGTGGCGGACGGGTTCAGGTGGCGGGCTGGCAGCCGCAACGGCGGCAGGAGCGCTTCCTGCAGCAGATCACCCTGGTGATGGGCAACCGCCAACAGCTGATCTGGGATCTGCCGCCGCTGGATTCGCTGCGGGTGAATGCCGCGGTGTACGGGATTGATCCGATCGCAGCCAAGCGCCGCATCGCTGAACTGGCCGACATGCTCGAGCTCGGGGAAGAGCTGCATCGGCCCGTGCGCAAACTGTCGCTGGGGCAGCGCATGAAGGCGGAGCTACTGGCGGCGCTCCTGCATGAGCCGGCAGTGTTGTTTCTGGATGAACCCACCCTGGGGCTGGATGTGAACGCCCAGGCACGCGTGCGCGATTTCCTGGCCGACTACAACCGCCGCACCGGCGCCACGGTGTTACTTACCAGCCACTACATGGGCGACATCACGGCGCTGTGCGAGCGGGTGCTGCTGATTCACCAGGGCCGCCTGTTTCACGATGGTTCCCTTGATGCGCTCACCAGCCGCTTAGCCCCCTGCCGCGAAGTGCGGCTCGAGCTGCGGCAGATGCATCCACGCGAGGCGTTTGAAGGCTTCGGCACGATCGAGGCCCATCAAGGGCACCAGGTGCGGTTGCTGATCCCACGCGAAGAGCTCACCCAGCAGGTGGGGATCCTGCTCTCACGCTTTGAGGTGGTGGATTTGGAGGTGAGCGATCCGCCGATCGAGGAGCTGATCGGTGGCCTGTTCCGGCAGCAGGGCTGAGATGCCACACAGCAACGTGCTCAAACCAGTACAACGCGCCCTGCGCATCGCCGGAGCGTTGCTCTCGAGCCAATACGCCTACATGCTCGAGTACAGGGCCGAAATCGCCCTCTGGGCTCTCTCGGGGGTCTTGCCGCTGATCATGCTGGCGGTGTGGCAGGGCTCCGATGGGGCGGCCGCGGCGGGGCTGACACCACAGGGGTTGGGCCGGTATTTCCTGGCTGCCTTTGTAGTGCGGCAGTTCAGCGTGGTGTGGCTGATCCACGTGTTTGAAGAAGACGCCCTGCAGGGCAAGCTGTCGCCGCAATTGCTGCAGCCCCTGCAGCCTCTCTGGCGCTACCTGGCGGCCCATGTGGCGGAGCAGGCCACGCGCGTGCCGTTTGTGGCGCTGATGCTGGCAGGGGTGTTGCTGCTGCAGCCAGGGTTGCTGTGGCTGCCCTCGCCGGGGCAGCTGCTGCTGGCAATCGCGGCGATTCAAGCGGCGTTCGTGTTGCGCTTTCTGCTGCAAACGCTTGTGGCGATGCTCTGCTTCTGGAGCGAGCGGGCCGCTGCCCTGGATCGGTGCCTGCTGATTCCTTATCTGTTTCTCTCGGGGCTGGTGGCGCCACTGGAATCGTTTCCGCCGGCGGTGCGGCGGATGGCGGAGTTCACGCCATTTCCTGTGATGGTGTCGTTCCCTGCGAAGTTGCTGGCCGGCGAGCACGTGGACGTGGAGGCTGGTTTTCTCAACATCGCCCTGTGGTGCGCCATGCTGTTTCCACTCAGCCGACTGCTCTGGCGCGCGGGTGTACGCCGCTATTCGGCGATGGGGGCGTGATGGCACACCGCATTCGCCGTTACTGGCGCTGCCTGCTCAGCTTCTGGGCCACCTCCATGGAAGCGGAGCTCGAATACCAGCTGAACCTGGTGATCGAACTCTTGGCGGTGCTCGGCAACCTGGCAGGAAGCCTGTTTGTGCTGGTGCTGCTGGCCGGTCCCAGCGGCGAGCTGGGGGGCTGGAGCTGGAACAGCGCTCTGGTGGTGCTCGGCATCTACACGCTGCTCGATGGCTACACCAGCTGCGTGCTGCAGCCCAACCTGAGCAAGATCGTGAGCCACGTGCAGAACGGCACGCTTGATTTTGTGCTGCTCAAGCCGATCGACAGTCAGTTCTGGTTGTCGACCCGCAGCTTCTCCCCCTGGGGCTTGCCGGGGGTGGTGGCAGGCATCGCTTTGATCGGATGGGCCCTGGCGCATAACGGAGAGGCGTTGAGCGCTGGCGGCTTGGCCCTGGCAATGGCCTTGCTGGTGGCCGGCGGCCTGATCCTCTACAGCCTCTGGTTTCTGCTGGCGGGCCTCTCGATCTGGTTCGTGAAGGTGTGGAACGCCACCGAGGTGCTGCGCTACACGCTGGTGGCTGGCCGCTATCCCGTCAGCGCCTACCCGCCGGCGCTGCGCGTGGTGTTCACCCTCGTGCTGCCCGTGGCCTTTCTCACCACGGTGCCCGCTGAGGCTCTGCTGGGGCGAGCGTCTGCGGCCTGGGCTCTGGGCTCGCTAGCGGCTGCGGCGATCAGCTTGGTGGGCACGCGCCTGTTCTGGCGGTTCGCTCTGCGGCACTACACCTCGGCATCAAGCTGAAAGTGTTGTCTTCAACAACTCAGTACCAGCGCGATATCCAGCATGTGGTACGCCCAACATGCGTCAAACCCAACGTGAACTCGGTGATGCAGCGCGAACATCACCCCGTAGCCGCAATAGCGATACGCCACTTCTGATGTTGCGATTGCTGAATCTCTGGGCTGCATAACCCGGGCCGCGACCACAACTGCTGAGGTCAAGCCCCGAGCATCTCTCAGCAGAGACGTGATCGCTTTCCTGGCCTGCCAGGCCCCAGGCAGGTGAATCGTGAAACCAACAGACACCCGACCAACCCGACCGCGACATGCAAGCGGCTAACCCTTGCAACCGGTGCTAAGGCGCACCCTACGGGGCGTCTTCAGTGCAGCAGGAAGTCACTCCGGTGAGCAGAGGCTTAAGTCGTAGGTTCATTTTCTCTCAGCCCACCCAACATCTGCTCAACAAATAGCTTGAGCAACAGCGACACAATGCCAACACCACCCAGAATCAACGCAGCGCCGTAAGCGAGTTCGGTGTCGTATTGCTTGTAAGCATCTTCCACAAACAGGGGTAAGGTTTGGGTCTGGCCGGCGATGTTGCCACTGACGACCGCCACGGCACCGAACTCACCGAGTGAGCGGGCAGTAGTCAAGATCAACCCGTAGAGCACTGCCCAGCGAACAGATGGCAACGTGACCTTCCAAAACACCTGCCAGTTGGTGGCACCAAGAGTGCGGGCCGCCTCCTCCTGATCCCAACCCTCTTCCTCCAGCAGCGGAATCACCTCCCGAGCCATAAAAGGGAAAGTGACGATGATTGTGGCCAGAGCCATCCCCGGCCAGGAGAAAATGATCTTCCAGCCCAGGCTGCTCACAATGCCACCCAAGAGGCCATTGGTGGGGCTGTAGAGCAACACGAGCATCAGCCCTACCACGACCGGTGAGATCGAGAAGGGCAGGTCGATCACGCTGAGAAGCAGTGCTTTACCAGGGAACTGACGCCGCGCAATGGCCGTGGCAGCAGCCAAACCAAAGATCGTGTTGGCAGGTACGGCGATCAGGGTGCAACGCAAGGTGAGCAGCACAGCCGAGCGCAACTCCTCGGATTCCAAATTCTCTATGAAGGGTGTTAGTCCTTTGGCAAAGGCTCCTGCCACCACCTCCAGAGCCGGCAACAGGATGATCACCACCA
>VFQT010001455.1_pt1 | contig 28372 bp, 25 predicted proteins | sample 3512381 | NCBI WGS metagenome assembly VFQT01 (sample SAMN10412376, study PRJNA504923) | tailings metagenome | isolation source: Relicate 2 Philex TSF3 active mining site | place: Philippines: Tuba, Benguet | collected 2017-08-29
GGAGGTCTGGGTACGCGGTCAGCATGATCGAGTGAGCGTCGCGCTCCGGCCAGTCGGCCCGGATGCGACAGATGAGCTCGAGACCGGTCATGTCCGGCATACGGTGGTCGGTCAGGATGGCGGCGAGATCGGGCTGTTCGGCGATGATGGCGAGTGCCTCCCGCCCGGAGCGTGCGGTAACGACGTCGAATTCGTCCTCGAGGGCCATTTCGACGAGCTCGAGATTGTCAGGTTCGTCGTCGACCGCGAGCAAGAGCGGCTTTGGGAAGGACGGAACTTCGTGCGGTGGCAGAGCGCAAGTGAAGCTGAGCTCCAGCCACTCGGCGCCATCGGCGACGTTGCGCGTCGACATCGCCAGCGCACCGAGCGGCTCGCGTGGTGGCGAGCCATTCGTCGCGGCGACATCGAGGTAGACGAGGGTGACACCGTCAGCGATCTGGGTAAGCGTTGGCGCCGCGGACACCGGCACACGGACTACTACGCGCTCCTGCGTTCGCGCCACGAGGAGCGCGAGCCACGTCTCGTCTGTGCCAGCCGAGAGCTCGACGAGCGCGAGCGCGAGCGTGGGCGGGGAGACTATTTGCGTGTATTCGGCCCATGGATGGCGGGCGAGGTCGGAATCGATGGGGAAGTGCTCTCGGGTCACCGGTGGCTTCCAAGCTCTGGTGGACGAGTAAGTAGGAACAACAAGTTCGGGCTGTCAATGGCCCGGTCTTACCATAAACTTTTCCTATGCGAACCGTTGAACGCCTTTTCCTCACTGCCGCGGATGTGTCTTGCATGAGGGCGGGCGGCGGAGCGGTCTCGATCAGGCCTCCGTGAGGGGTTGTCCGCCCTCTTCCGCGATGGCGAGCGCGGGCCCTTCTGGGGCCAGCTCGCCGGGCGGCATCGACCAGGCCTGTGACCCGGCCGCGTCGTAGCGCACGCGGTACCAGAGCGCGCAGGCGATGCGCAGCGCGCACGCCGTCTCGGCGCTCCGCAGGGGTGCCCGCAGGACCGTCCTGCCGCCGCCGTCGTCCTCGAAGAGGAGCGCGCCTCGCGGCGAGGAGAACCCGGCGCCGCGCACGACCGGGAGGGGCACCCAGCTCGTGCTCGGGGCGACCGCGCGGAGCACCGCCGGGAGGTTTCGCGCGAGCCACTCCGCGCCGACCGGAAGCGAACCCCGCGCGGCCTCGAGGTCGGCGAAGGCGCTCCCCACGGCCTCATGCACCGCGACGAGGAAGGCGGCGGAGGGGCCGAGCTCGAACACCAGGTCCAGGTGCACGCGGGCGGCGTTGTGAGAGACCACGAAGGCGTTGAGCGGTGACTCGCCGTCGTCATCGACGAAGCTCCCGTCGCGGTGAAAGCGTGCGCGCGCCGCGGCGTCGCGGTAGGCCACGAATCCGTCGCCGAGGTCCTCGACGGCGCGGTCGGCGATGGAGGAGAACGGGACGAGGGCTCCGCCCGAGAGCTCCGCGAGCCCTTCGGGCCACCGCCTCGCGAGTGCGCTTATCGCAGGCCCGAACGCTGCCCGAGGGAGGAGGAAGTCGTGATCGGTGCCGCACCCCACGGTCAGACCTTTCCGCAGCCGGCCTGCCGCACCGTGCGAGACTCTCGGTTCGCCTTCTTCTCCCAGTCGTTCTGGAACACCCGCGGCACGTACATGTCGGTCGGGTGGTAGAGCCAGACGCCCGTCCTGCCGCGGCCGCTGGGGAGCGGCGTGAAGAGGTCGTTGAGGAGAACGGTGACGTCGTCCCGCTCAAGGTGGGCGCCGAGCGCGCCACGCAGGCCCCGTATCATCGCGACGAGCGATCGCGGCAGGGTGTCACCCGCGTGGACGCGGAGCGCGTCGCCAAGGGCTATGACGAGGTCGCCGCACGCATCGTCGAGGTCTCGTGCGAGGGAGGGCCGAGCCCAGCGCGAGGGAGGGCCGAGCCCAGCGCGTCGGCGTGCTCGTACGTATATTCGCCCGACAGAGAGTCGCGCACCTCGCGGAGCAGCGGCTCGGCGTGGCGCGCAGCGCCTCGGACCGTTCGGGCGAGCGGAAGCGATCGCCCTGTGAGCCCGCGCCTCGCAGGATGACACCGTGCCGCACTGAAGAGGGCGCTCGCTCGGCCCAGTAGGCACGGCGCCTGCCCAATCGCTCATGGTCCCCCCAGACAATCCACCCAGGTCACGTCTTCGAACGTCGCTTCCGAGGAGCGAGCGTCCCGAAGATCACAGCCGACCAGCCGTCCCGCCGTGAGTCGGGCGTCCTCCAGGTTCGCGCCACGCAGGTCGACGCGCTCCAACGAGCAGCCCGTCCATGTGGCGCGCGCGATCTCGGCGCCGCGCAGGTCACAGTCGACCATGCGCAGCCCTGCCCCATAAGATAAGCCGAGGCGACCGCTCTCGAACCTGCAGCCCGTGAACACGGCCCCGTCCAGCCGGGTCATCAGGAGGGCGGTGTGGAACAGCATGCAGTCCTCGAACACAGCGTCCTCGAGCTGACTGGCGCCGAGGTTCACATGATCGAACGTGACGCGGGTATAAGACGCCCTTCCCCGGCACGCCCACCGGCCAACCAGGCCTTGTGCCCGCGACGCTGCGCTTCCGTCACCGCCAGCACGCGGGTCATGGGCCGTCCTTCCCTTGTGTGAGGTCAAAGAAGCGGGGGCGGGTTGTCGAGGGCCACGTCCGAAGAGGCCGCTGGGCAGGGATTGGTGGCTGATCCCGGCGTGACCGAGGGGCGCAGGCGGGGTGGTGAGGTGGTCGTCGGGCCGGGAGATGCCGATTCCGGGGGGGCTCGGCCTCTGGGCGACCGTCGGTTCTGGAGGCCTGCCTCACTCGCATGTCCCGGTGAACGACGTCAGAGCTCCTTCGGCCCGTCCCGTCGTTCGTTCTACCGCAGCCGTCAGGTCCGTATAGGTCGGACGCGACGGGTCGCCGAATGTAATCGCAAAGAGCCGGTCGTGGAGCAGTGTCGCGCGACCGTCAGGGGCGACTTCCGCACATCCGACGGTTGCGATGATCGTCTCGCTGTCACCGCACCACTCGGCATATTTGTGGTGGAATATGTCACATCGCCGGCTACCGAGGTCGAAAAGGTCCGCAGCTGTGAGATGCGTAAAGAGTGGTTCGGCCACCGTCGCCACGACCGGAGGCCCGGCACTTTCGAGGACCGACAAATCGACGCTGAACGCGAATATGCGGCTTTGGAGTCCGACGGCTGCGAGTGACGGGGTTCCCTGTTCGGTGCAGAGCGCCCGAGCCCCATCCGGCGCGAAGGCCAGGTGCGCGCAACCGACGAGCGCCACGGGGCCAGGCGTGCCCAGGGCCGGATCATTCGACACAAGTGAAAGCACTCGCCAAGCGCCTCCTTCGGTATCCAAGAGGATGGGCATGGGCGATGAGGCAAGGTCGGCACACGAGGTCTCGCATCCGGGCACCCCCACCCCGACGCGACGAAACTTGCCGTGACCCGCGACAATCTCGGGTCTGGTCGGATGGGCCCATACGTCTTCGAGCGAAAAAGGAGCGTCATCTAACAACGGGGTGATTGTTCCTTCTCGCACCTCGACCGCCTCGTTCCAGCGCGCGACCTCTTCGCAGCGGCCCTCTAAAGGTCCGGAGGGGACGGTGCACCGGGGACCGGTCCCGGATGGAAGAGGCCGACTGACCCGCAGGCGACCGTCGCTTGCGAGATTTGGCCACACCCAGAGTCCCGCTGCAGTTGCAAGGTCCCCGGAAGCGCCCGACTCGACCGGATCGAGGGGCTTCAGGCGCACATCCACCGAAGTCCCGAGGCGTCGCGTATATGCGATGGTGCCGCCCTGCAGGGTCGGCTGCCACGCCCCTCCTACCGTCGCATCCGTCAGCTGCACGACATCCCGCACTCGCCCGGTGTCAGGCTCGAAGACGAGGCGGTGGAGGCGACAGCCGCGGGCATCGCTCTGGCTGTCGCCAACGAAGAAGCATCCCTCCTCCGCATCCCGTTCGCCGACAGCGACCACGATGGTGACCCCTCTCGCGTCGACGGTCCCGTCAGCGTCGATGGGTGTTGCGTCGGTCTCGATGTCGGACCCGGACTCCCCATCCTCCGCCCCGAAGTCGACATCCTCCTCGTCCGCGTCGGAGGGGGCAAGCGTATCTTCGTCGACCTCGGCCGGGAGGGTGTCACTTGTCTGGGCGTCGGCGCCGGCCGGGAGGGTGTCACTTGTCTGGGCGTCGGCGCCGGGCTGCGCTGTGTCACCGAAGATGTCAGGTGCGCGACCCGCCTCGGAGTCGGCAGACACTCCCGTCTTCGCCGACGACGCTCCACAGGCCGTCACTGCGGGCAGGCACAGGACGACGGCAATCCATGCGAAAGGGCAGTGATGCATCGGCATGACTCCATGATGGTGAAACCGAATGTTGGACCTGTGTTCGTTCCTCGTCAAGCTGACTTCGGTTTGCGACGGTTTGCGACCAGGGGTTGATTCCTAGGCCTTCTTGACCTTGCGTGAGCAGGGGTCGACGAGCCCGCACCGCTGTGAGCGAACGTGGGTAACCAGATGCACGAACCCCGTCTAGATTCCTGTTGTTCAAGGCACTAGCGATCGGTCAGTAGGCAGAGTGGACCATCGTGTCGCACCGATGCGATTCTGCTTTCTTGGTGTCGACTGGAAGGCACGCCGAAGCGGCACCTCACCGGCGTTTGGGCGCGAGGAGAGCTTCTGGGACTGCATGAGGTATACACACGCCGTCGGCCTCAAGGACGACGAGACGGGATGGCAGCCCTGGTTCATCAGACTGTAGCGTTGGCTCGGCTCCTCACCCCATCGAGCATGGCGCTCGTGGCTATCTACAATGCGAAACAAATGAGTTCGAGGAGAGTCTTCCACGGCATTGCCCGTGAAGACTCTGAGCGAACGTAACGCGCCGAAACAGCGTGAGAATGTTAAACGCAATACGTCGCAGGAAAGCCACCACCACCAGCCCTCTTGGGTCGAGGAAGAATGGCCTGTCGTCCTCACGCAGGAGTACCCGATGCACGAACCTCGTCTAGCTACGCGTTGATCGAGGGACTCGGTTGCCTCCGTGAATCAGCCCAGCGGCATCTCAGCTCGCCGTCGACTCCTGGGGCGCGGTCTCGGACGGAGGCTCGGCCTTGGACTCCGGCGCGGGCACGGTCAAGCGTCCGACCTCCTGCTCGCTGTGGTTGTTTCGAGCTTGAGTCGCCCGTCCTCGAGAAAGCGCATCAAAGCTTCGCGGTGTCGCGTGACATATCCGAACGCGCTGCGAAGGAAGCTGCGGGCAGCTTTGACCTTTCTTCTTCGATATTCGCCCAAGAGAAAAAGACCTCGACCTCGGGGCGAATAAATTGATTTCGATGAGCTTTCACCTTCTCTGGGGGAAGCTTGCCGTTTGTGGTCACGCTCGAAGATGCGTCCGATCCGCATGAGAGCCTCGCGCGAGACCTCGCACTTCATGGCCGCTGTGTCCCAGAATTTTCTTCGCAGCTTGACTTGTTCTGCGAACCACTTCTTCTGCTCCTCGAGCAGCGCATCGCGCTCCGCCATGACCGCATCTAGTAAGGCCTCCAACTCTCGACGTTCGGTGGTCCGCGGTTCCGCGGAAGCGCCCTTCGTCCTGGATGAATGCGTGTTCGCAACTGCGGCATCACGCCTCAATTTCGACCGCCACCAGTAAAGAGTCTGCACATTCACGCCGTACCTCGCGGCCAATTTCTTCGGTCTCTCCCGTCTCTCCCCCGAGCTTGCGAGTTCTTCGATGAGCCTTTCCCAGGTAGTGCGGGCTCCAGATTTCGTGACCTTCGACATCACATCCTCCGCGGCTCGCCCCCGAGGGTGATTCCTGTCCTCGGGCAAGACCGCGCAGAACGTGTCCGACCTCGGCGACGACTCTAACGGACGGGTTCAGTGCATCGGATACGAATCATTGTGATTCTCTGGATCCGCCGAAGTGCAATACTCGCGGTCCCTATTTGTACTAGCTGGGAACGAATTTGCCCATGGCCTTCGAGATGTCTTCGACGGTGGGCCCCGGTCTCATTCGGAAAGGACGAAGGCACCAGGTTGCGAATAGCCGAGCGTCACCTCGCGCTCGAGTCCGAAGAACGGGAGACCGCCGTCCTTCGAGGCGAAAGAGTCGAGGTCGGTCTGGGTCGTACCGATGGTCGAGACAAGCCACTTATAGCCGCCCGAAGGGAGCTCGAGCCCGAGCTCGGGGGACTCGGGGAGCGCGATGTCATCGTCCGTCGTGTAGACGGACACGGTCAGGCCAGAGCCCGTGATGGCGACGAGGCGCACGGCGTCGGCCTGTCCAGTGAAGCTCAGGCGCGAGGCGCGGGTGATGGATTCGGCGATGGCTGGGGCGATGAGCTGTGGGGCTTCGGGGAGCGCGATGTCGGCGATGGCGCCCGAGACGAGGCCTGGGACGTAGCGGTGGATCTGGCCACCCAATCCCGTGGCCGAGACCTGGACCCCGGTGGGGAAGCCGATGTCGGGGACGGCCATGGTGAAAGTCGGAGACGAGGTCGCGAGCGTCGCGAGGGGAAGCGAGGTGCGGGGCCCGAGGGGAAGCCAGAGGGTGCGCGAGGTGAGCGTGTGGCCCTCTGGGAGGGTCACTTCACCAGCGATGAAGCCCGTGCCGACCGGGTCGAGCCCGAGGTCGACCGCGTTCTTGGTCGAGGTCGAGAGCGAGTCGACCTGGGCGCGTCCGAAGCCGACGAATTTCGACGGTTGCAGGCCATCGTCGACCTCCCAGCTGAGACCGTAGACGAGCCCCGAGTGGGTCGCGCCCTTTGGCCAGTAGGCCCGGATGGAGGCGCCGAGACCACCGCCCCAGAGGCGATCGCCAGTGACCGCGAAACCCTCGACCAGGCCCTTCGCGCCGCTCGAGGTGACCGTGAGTTCGGCGGTTTCGAGGTGGTCGGGGTCGAGGGTCGTCACGAGATGGAGGACGGGGGTCTCGCGGGTGAGACCCTCGTAGACGTGGAAGTGGGTGGGGGTCTCGCGGATGACGATGTTGTAGGGGGCGCGGACGGTGGCGTCGGTCGTGAAGCGACCAGCCTCGTCGGTCGTCAGGACCTCGCCGTCGATGGAGACCTCGACGGCGGGGACGGGAAGGCCGAGGGCGTCGACGACCTGGCCGGATACTTCGAAAATCAAGGAATCTGGGACGCGAATCGAGAGGGCGGCGCTGCCTTTGTAGATGCCCTCGGTCGAGTTGAGTTTGGCGACGAGGTGGGTCGGGTAGAGGCCTTTTTCGACTGGGGCGACGGTGTCGATGCGGAGCTCGACCTGGCCGTTGACGTGCTCGCCGAAGGTCGCCTCGAGCCCCTTCGGGAGACCCACGACCGAGAGGGTGAGCGGGCCTTCGTGCGAGTCGGTCTCGAGGGAGATGAGGGTGCTGGCGGTGCCGTCAGCGGCGAGGACGAGCTCGGGAGGAGAGGTCAGGGAGAGCTCGAGAGCCGGGGAGGAGAGGGGGGCGCCAGCGGAGTCGGCGCAGGCGACGAGCGAGAGACCAGAGAGAAGATAGGGGAGGAAGCGCTTCATGTGAGACCTCGGGGAGGGGAGTCGAAAAACGAGAGTTGCGAGTTCCGTTCCAACGGACTCGCCACTCGGGATGGCTCACTTGATGACGATGCGCTCGATGCGGACCGTGTGGACGAGGTCGCCGTCGACGAAGAGCTCGAGGCGCGTGTAGTCGTTGTTCAGAGCGGGGCCGAGGGTCGAAGTCATGGACCAGGTGTCGTCGACTTCAAGGGAGGAGGAGACATCGAAGGACCCGCTCGAGACGATGGTCGGCGCCGCGCAGTTGTCGAAGGTGTTGTCGCAGCGCGAGGCGCGCCAGGCGTAGGGGACGTCGTTCTTCGAGCCCGACACGAGGAAGGAGAGGTCGAGGAGGTCGTCGAAGGCGGTGTAGGCGCTGCCATTCTCAGTCGGGGAGAGGGCCTGGACGGAGAGCTTGCCAGGGACGGGCGGGAGGACGCGGAGGGTGACGCTCTTCGAGGCCGTGTTCGTGCCGTCATCGGCCGTGAGAGTGAGGGTGCGGTCACCAGGCGTCGTGAAGGTCGCAAAGAGGAGGCCGTTCGAGGTCGCGCCGCAGGTGTCGGCGGGGAGGATGTCCGAAGGGTTGGAGCTCGACCAGGTGAGCGCGGTGCAGGGGAGGTAGCCGCCCTGGGCGAAGCCGTCGAGGGCTGAGGCCTTGAGGGCGACCGGGGCGTTCGCGGCGACTTCGAAGCCGCTAAAGGGCGCGTGGATGGTGACCTCGGGGGCTGGGTCGGTGACCTCGAGGGTATACTGCGCGCTGCGGGTCTCGCCCTTGTCGTCGGTGGCGGTCGCGGTGATGACGTGGGTGCCGATGCCGAGCTCGACCGTGAGGTTGCCGTTTGGTGCGACGACCGTCGGGGGGAAGTGGCCAAGGCTGTCCGTGAGGGTCACGGGGATTTTACCGGTCTCGGGGTCGAAGGCCCATGGGCGGAGCTCGATGGGCGAGCCGTTGATGAACCACCCACCCATTGCAGAGACAGACACCTGAGGGGCCTCGTTCGAGGACTCGGCGATCTTGAACTCGGTCGAGAACAGGCGCGCGCCCCAGTCGAAGCCGAAGGCCGACACCCCGACGTCCGCGGCGATTCCGCCCGAAAGGGTCCATGCGGGGCGCTGGAGGGGGGTGACGTCGAGGCGGGCCGAGGCGTCGACCTCGCCGTAAATGCCAGCGGCGCCGTAGAGCATGAGGGAGATGCGCGGGATGAGGTGGACCTCGGCGCGAGCGGTGTCCCAGTGGCTAATCTCCGGGAGGTCGCTCGTGAAGTCGAAGCCGGGGTCAAAGTCCTGCTTCGAGCAGCCCCCGACGTTGCACTCGAAGCCGACGCTCGCGGAGATGTGCTCTTCGGCGCCGTAGGTCTGGCCGCCATCGCCGATACCCATGTCGAAGGCGGCGTCGAGCTTGAGCGTCGGGACGAACACGAGAGGCACGGGACCCGCCATGACGGTGATGGGGTCGAAGACGTAGGTCGTGAGGTTCTCGCGGAAATCGAGACTCGTGGCTTCGTCCGGGACGGTGACCGAGACGCTCGCCATCTGGTCGAGGCCGACGAAGGCCTTGACCTTCGGGTCGACCGAGTCGAACGGGTTCCAATCGTCGAAGAGGGCGTCCTCGTCGAAGATCTGGTAGTCGACGCCGTAGCCAGCATCGAGCTTGAAGAGGGCGTCGACGCGGAGCTGGTCGTGGGTCGTCGCGCTGTTGTCGTCGGCGTCCCAGAGGACCTTCTCGAAGGGGAGGTTGATCGAGAGGGCGTTGGTGTCGGTCGCGATATTGGCGGCCGTGAGCTCGCCGCGGAGGCTGACGTTTGCCTCCTTGAGGGCCTCGTGGGGCGAGGCGAGGCGGGTCTCGAGAACGACCGTGTCACCGTCTTCGAGGACGGCGGTCACTTTGCGCAGCATGCCGTAGGGGGCGGCTTCGGTCGGCTCGCTCGCGATGATGTGGCCGACCTCGAAGCCGAGGGTCTCGGGGTTCTTTTCGAAGATGACGCGGTCGGCTTCGAGGCGAATCAGGGCCGCGCGGCCCTCCCCGGAGAGGACGCGGGTGTTCGGGCGGGCGACGCCGGTGTTGTTCGAGACGGGAGCGTCCCCACAGGCGAGGAGGGCGAGAGAGAGAGGGAGGAGAGCGCGACGAAGAGACATTTTCGAACCTCGGGTCAGGGGACGGGAGCTCTCTGAGCATGCGTCGTGCCAGCGTTGGAGGTGTCTGAAAATATCAGTGATGACGTATGGATGCGGCGAGTGAGGAAGGGGCCTGAGGCCGTGATAGCTCTTGGGGACAGAATGTGACAGTCCCATCGGGCTGTGACATTCGAGCGTCACACCCGAGTGTCACACCCGAGTGTCACACCCGAGTGTCACACTCGGGTGCTGCAGGGAGCGTGCAGCTCTGGGGGGCTCTTTGGTGGCTCACTCGCATTCGAGCTGCATCGGGAGGCGCTGGGGGCGCTCGGCGTAGAGGCGGGTGCCGCTCGAGACGCGGAAGTATTTGCCGCGCCAAGCGACGCGGGCCATGAATGGGGCGATGGCCCAGGCGACTGTCAGCGCGACCTCTTTCAACGGGCCGAGGGGAAGGGCCGCGAACAGCCCGGCTGGGCCGCGGAGGCGCCACCACTGGGATGCGTCGCGGAGGACGGTGAGCGCGACGCCAAGTGTAAAGAGCTCGCCGCCAGCTGTGCCTGCGAAGGGGGCGAGGAAGGCAGGCATCATGGGGGAGACGAGAGGCTCGAAGGGGTAGCTGAGCGGCATGACACGCGAGCGGATGAGGTCCCAGCGGATTTGGCGTTTGATGAAGGCAGGGACGGTCGTGCGGGTGCAGACATTTGCGACCGGGGTACCGACGATGCGGACGCGGTAGTGGGCCTCGCTGAACATGCGCCCCATGACGTAGTCCTCAGCGAGCACGCTGCCGACGGAGGCAAAGCCGCCGAGGGATTCGAAGACGGAGCGACGGAAGAGCATCGACTTGCCGACGGTGCCAGCGTTCGGGAGCATGACGGTCGAGGCGGCGAGGCTGCCAGCGATGGGGCCAGCGAGGTGGAGGTTTTCCAGGGTGGCGCCGAGGGTTTGTTCGGACGTGCCGACGAAGAGGTTGGTGACGAGGCCAGGCTCAACGTCTTCGGTAGTGAAGGCCGAGGTGAGTTCCTCGAGCCAGTGCTCGGGGACGGCGATATTCGAGTCGGAGACGACGATGAGGTCGGCGCTGCCGCGCTCGAGCATCGCGCGGAGATTTGAGACCTTCGGATTGAGGGCGCGGCCGCCGTCGTGGATGACGAGGCGGGAGCGGACGGTCGGGTAGCGCTCGCGGAGGCGGCGGACGATGGGGATGGCGGGGTCGCCCTGACCTTCGACACCGAAGACGAGTTCAAAGGCGGGGTGGGTCTGGCGAAAGAAGGTCTCGAGGTTTTGTTCGAGGCGGTCGTCGGCGCCACAGAGCGGTTTGAGGACGGTGACAGCCTCGCGCGAGCGGGCTTGGGTCCGGGGGCGGCGCGTCACGATGAAGACCGACACAATGGAGACGAGGGTGAGGACGAGGGAGATCGATACGACAAGTGCGAGGAACAACGTCATGAGAGTCCACTCCTTGCGGGACGAAAGATGCGGGCCCAGAGGCGGTAGCTGAAGCCGAAATAGACGAGTGACGAGACCGCGATGCGGGCGAATAGGGCTGGGATGGCGAAGACGACGGCCGCGAGATGAAAGAGGGCGGCGTTGAGCGCGAAGGCGACGACCTCGACGGCGAGGAACATCGAGCCCTGACGCATGAGGACGGAGGCCTCCGTGGAGCGTTCCTCGAAGGCCCAGATCTTGTTGCCGACGAACTGGATGAGCACGCCGAGGGCGAGGGCCGGGACATTGGCGAGCGCCGCGGAGACACCGAGACCGTGAACGAAGACCGCCAGGGTGATGAGGTCGGCAAGGGTCGCGACGAGGCCGACGACCGCGCTCCGCTGAAATCTCTTGTCCGTGGTCGGCTTCATTGTCTCTCCGCGGGCCTCGAAGCGGGCCTCGTGGAGGGGCAAACCAATAAGCATGCCACCGGGGACTGTTCTGCAACTCACTGATTTCAAAACGTGAGAATCGCGTTTTGCACCCGTCACAGAACGTTCGCTCGGCATCGAGGTACACAGCTCGAACCGGGGCTCGCAGGGGGACAACGGCGTTTATCAAGGGATTCGAGCCCTCTGACATGATTGTCCAGGGGGCGAGAAAGCCATGACGCACTGCGTTATGCGTTCCTGGAGTGGGGGCACGCGAGATGCGGAACAGAACCAACGAATAACAGGGCCTTCGTCTCGAGCCGTGAGACATGCAACCGAAAAAGGCGCCGAAATATGGTGGCGGATATGTCTACGCCGTGCGTCCGGCGATGTTGAATGACGTAGCACTGAAAATGTGATGTTGGAGTTTACTCTTGGGACGCGGAACGCATCGATCGCCGTGCTCGCGGGATGGCGCGCCTACTTGAAATCTTTGTCAGCCCCCGCCCGTTTCGGTGTCGAAATCTGGCGGGACCGCGACTATGATGTCGGCATCCAGCTCGCCACCGAACTCGAAGCCCCCGGCCTTGATTGCGGCTGGCAGGTCCGTCTCGAAAGCAGTCCTCGCTATCCGGAGGACTGCTCCTTCAGTGCCAAATCACGTTCACTCGCAGGGATTTTCCACGCCAATGTTAAAAACCATTTCGCGCATGATTCTCGGGCTTTCCCTTTCGGCGTGCGCATCGTCTGCGACGACGCCGTCGAAAATCGATGACGCCAAGGCGACCCATGACCAGGCGACGCTGCCTGTCGAGGTCCCGCAGGGAGGCACCTGTGTCGGTTTCCTGCCAGGCGGTGATGGAGCGCTCGTCGTCACGAAGCTCGAGCAGCAGAACCTCGAGGCCGACAACGCACCGACCGAGACCAGGATGTCGATCGATTTCGCCATGGTCACGGGGGCTTCATCGCCCCTTGGGCGGGCCTTCGAATTGGCGGGTGATATGCCACACGCCTGGCGGGGTATCCGGGCGGAGCTTGACATGGAAATTGCCCCGCTGTCGCTGCGCGCGTGCCTCGAAGCGAAGGGCCTCGAGGACGGTGGAAAGCGTTCATGGACCACGCCGGCGGGCACGGTGACGGAGGAATGGGAGCCCACCCCTCTCGTCAATTCGGATGACGACCCCGACAACGATGTGGCGGTGACCGGGCGGGTGAGGCTTGGTGAACTCGAGCTTCTTTCGCTGACCTCGGGGCCCAATGACGGGAGCAATCACGAGGGCCTCGCGCAGGTCTTTTTCAACGAGGGCTCGAGCGCGTTGGCACTCTTCGTCGTCAACTCCGATACAGGGCTCTACGAGGAGCGCGCGCAGGTCATCCGGCTCCGGAAGTAGTCTCGGTGGGGCGTCGACGACGTCGATGGCTTTGGATGCGAAAGAGACCGCGTCAGTTTGTCGACTGAAGCCGGTCTTGCAGCGCTATGACGGCCCGGGATGCTTGACTTGGGGGCAGAGGCCTCATGATGGGACTTCACCGATGGTATGGCCGCAATGGGGTCAGGACGGCCTTTGGTTTTCAGGAAAGCGCAAGACGCTTCTGCCGCGCCGAGCTCAGTCTCTGCGGCGTTCGAGGAAGGCATTAAAGGCGACCCTCGCTTCCGGGGTGCCAAATAGCCCCTGATGTCCGCGGCCCTCGAGCTCGAGGAACTCGCGCTCCTCGCAGTCGTTGCAGGCTTCCATCTGCGCGCGAAAAAGGGGCCACGAGCGCATCTGAATCGGGGAGTCGTCGAGCCCCTGCACGAACAGGATGTCGGACTTGTGGCCCGACGTAAACGACAGGAGCGAGCGCGCCATGTAGGCCTCGGGGGCGTCTTTGGTCGAGCCGTAGGCCGCTGCGAGGAGCCCGCAGGTGACGCCCGATTCGAGGCGTCCCGACTCCTCGAGCCCGCATCGAAAGACGAGATCGAGGGGACCTGGGGCGTTCGCGATCACCCCGTCGACCGCGTGCAGCGTGTTGAGGCGCGTGACGACATAGCCCCCCTGGGAATGGCCCGCGAGAAAGACGCGACCGACCTTCACCCCGAGCGCCTCGCTCGCGTGGCGCCTTACCCAGAGCAAAGCCGCCTCCGCGTGCGCGACGTTGTCCCCCATGAGGAGCCCCTCCTCGGGGTAGGCGACGCTCACGAGGAGCAGGTCGTCGCGGTCGAGCAGTGCACGAAAGCCCTCGAGCGTCTTTTCGGCGGCCCCGAGGATGAGTTCGTCCTCGAGGACGGTGCCATGGAAGAGGAGGAGCGCGTCGACCTCGTCATTGACCGGCCGGTCGATGATGGCCTCGACTTGCAGACCGTCGACTTCGAGGGTTCGGGTGACGCGATAGGGGGGAGCGTCGGTGTCATGATTCGCGGCGTCGACGTCGTGGGGTGCGAGGTCGGCGACGGTGTCCGCGATCTCGACTTCATCGGATGATTCGTCGGACTCGATGTCTATGACGCTCGCGGCCTCGGCATCGCTATGGCCCGTCGAGGTGTCTGCTGCGACGCGGAGGCTCCCCTCGTCCGTGGCACAAGCAGCGAGTACTAAAAAAATCATCGCGCCAAATACCATCCGCGAGCACAGAATGCGCAGACCCAGTGAAATCAGGTTGTGAGTGCGTCGATTATGGTGAAGCATGGACTGCGCCCTCTCGATCAAGTCAAGATGAGGGTGTGCTCCGCCAGGAGGGTCACTATTTCCTGCGGCTCCAGGATGAAGCACCTCATTGTGCACGAGAGCGCTCGACCCGGCTATCGGTGATGAGTCCCTGCCATTGATTCAGCGATCGCATGCTCGGAACTGTCCGCGGGGAATCAACGACAAACCTGCTCGAGGCTCGATACGTGAGGGCCGAAATTGTAGCAGCCACACCTCGTGGCGCACACCTTGAAGGCCTGCAGGCAGACTTCGACGCTACCTCCGAACCTCGTGTACAATATCTCGGTGTCCGTGCACCCGTCGCACCTCGACCTCAGGCATGCCACTCGTCCTTCCACGCTGCTTGGCACCTGTCGCAACGGGGAGCGTCGCTCCTCGGCTTCCTCTCTCGCCGCCTCACGGCGAGCCTCGGCTTCCTCTCTCGCCGCCTCGATGGCGCGCATTCGCTCCTCCGCGGCGAGGCGGGCAGCCACTCTCCCTCGCGCGGTCCTGACCGCCTGATTGAGTTGACCTGAGGTCTCGAGTGTAAGGAACGTGTCGTAATCGTCGACGTTGTTCGCATCGTCAACAGTCGCCTCGAGGCGCTTTGCGATGGCGGTCGCGACGCTTGCTCGTTCGGGCGCCTCGGGGTACGTTCGCAGAAAGTCGAAGCCGCGCCATACGCCGCTGTCGTCGATAGCCTCGCGGGCGGCGAGCTGGCGGCCCTTCTCCCGCGCGGTCGCAAGCATCGCTGTCAGGTCACCTCTCGCCATCGGCGCGCTGCTTTCGAGCAGCTGCCCGAGTTGAGCCGCGGCCTGACGCGGGTCCTTGAGGCCCAGGATCTCGCGCCCGCGTGAGATATCCCGTCCTGCCTTTGCGCGGTCAAGGAAGCGTCCCTTGCCGCCGAGCGCATCCGTGTTCGGCCATGACGTGGCATCGGTTCGCACCTGAAGACGCGCCTCGCGCGAGCCCCTGATGGAGATCCCCATCTCTGCACCAGCACGCACCTGCGAGAGTTGACAGCGCTCCTTCTCATCGGATGAGGTCCTTTTGCACACGGCGCGCCCGTCGACAGTCACCTCGAGGTCGACATCTGTGACTGCCGATACGTCGACAATGTAGTCCCCTGCGACCGGTGCCATCACCGTTCGCTGGTGAGGCGTCGCGACTCGTTCGTCGATACCGGTTGTACGCGCTCCGAAGCGATTGAGGTAGGCGTCCCAGCCAGCGACTTTGTCGGCCGCGCTCGCCGCTCGGAAGCAGGCTTCGTCCGCGAGCGCGACGAGGTTGTCGACGGCTCGGGAGCGCGGCCTGAACTCGGAGAGACGGAGCGCGAATCGAGCGAGAGTCTGGCCGTTTACCGAGGTCTCCTCGAGACGCGCGGCAAAAGCCTCGATGTGGTCGACGACTGCGGTCGAGGGGGCCGAGAGCTCTCGCAAGTGAGCCTCGACGCTCCCGTCGGTTTCCAACTCGGCGATGATGAGCCGTCTACGCTCCTGCTCAGCCCGCTTCGCGGCGCGGGTCCCTGGAAACTCTCGCGCCACCTCCGTCCGGAAAGCGTCGACCACGGACCTCGAACCGCTGGCAATGTCATCGCCGATGTCAGCGGCAGCCTCGAGGTGCCACCCTATGGGGGCGAGGTGCTTCTTCGACTCTAGCCTGCAACTTCAGCTGAGCCTCGAGATGTGCGGCTTGACGGGCCACTCTTCTCCCACCATCTTCGGGGCACGATGACCAACGTCTTCCGACTCGACGAACTGCCCTCTGAAACCGCGCCAGCGCCTCCGGGCTTCGGGTCCGTCTGGTATCCCCTCCCAGGCCGCTTCACCTGGGGCGGCGCGGTCGAAGAGCTCGCGCCTCGTCACGCGATATGCCCGCTGCATTATCACCTCCACGAAGAGGAGATGCTCTATCTACTCGAGGGGGAGCTCACCGTGCGCGAGCTCGAGCCTCACGCGGACTCCGACACGCCCTACCGCGAGTTCACGCTGCGCACGGGAGAGCTCATCGTCTGGGCGCCACGGACGGGAATCGCCCATCAGACCCGCAACGATTCAGACGCGATCGCCCGTTACCTCGTCCTCTCGACCACGTCGTCGCGGGAAGTCTGCATCTACCCCGACAGCGGCAAGATGTCGGTGCGCGGCGTGGGGGTCGGGGTCTACACGCCCCTCGATGTCCCATCGCGGGAGGCAAGGGACGTCATCGAAGCCGCGGCCGACGTCGCGGCGCGTCGCCCGGTCGTGAGGCTCGACGCCGCTGACCGCCCTTCACATGTGTCAAGTCCATCGGACATTGTGGCCCACCAGTCGGGTCCTGACCGGCCCATCGAGACCTCCCCTGGTCGAGCCGCTGGCGCCCGCTATTTGTTTGTCAACATAGCGCGCTTGCCGCCTCGTGCCATCACTTCGTCGCTTCATGCCCACCTCGCTGACGAGGAGCTCGTGATGGTCTTGTCGGGACATCCCACGTTGAGACAGGTCCGGGGCCGACGCGAGGGGCGGGCCGCGGTCTTCGACGGCCCCGAAGAGAGGTTGGTCCTCGGCCCCCGCGATGCGGCCTATTGGGCGCCTCAGGACCTCGTCGCCCACCAGCTCGTCAACGAGACCGAAGACGACGCGGTCCTCCTCGTCATCGGCACCGACTGTGTCGCCGACGACATCGTCCTCTACCCCGAGCGAGGCGAGGTGCTCATCGCCGCGCTCGCACCGCAGACCTCCATCGTCCAGGGTGCGTTTACGCCATTTGTGGGCGACGCCTCGCGCGGCCGGCTCGAGCTCACCGATTATTATGCGGGCGAGGTCGCGCCAGACATGCGCCTGCAACCCACGGCCGAGGGGCGGACATGAAGGCCTTGCGCTACGACCCCGACACGGCGGTCCTGACCTACACGCTGAGGTATGACCCGGGAGACTACGACAGGGCAGGGGGGACCTACGGGACGCTGCATGTCGACGGACAGGAGGCGATGGAGACCTGGGAGGTCAAAGCCGACGAGGAGACCTTCGAGCTCGACCCCTGTTCGTGCGGGTGCCCGGGCTGTGGCTACTTCGAGGCGCGGGCCTGTCGCTCGGGACCCTATCTCGTGTGGACCTCGTGGGACCATCAATGGGAGGAGGCCGCCGACGTCGGCAATCTTCCGCTCATCTTCTTGCGGGAGACCATCGAGTCGGTGCTCGGGGGTGACACGAGCGCGTTGCCCGAGCTCGGCGCCGACCATGCGTGGAGGCTCCTCACCCGAGGTCAGCACTGGCCCTTCATCACGGAGGAACCTCGCGAAGGAAGTGCCTGGCGATGGAATAAAGGAGGCTTTCGAGATGAGTCTGCCATCGACCTCGCACAACGCCTCCACAAAATGCAGATGTCCGACCTCGAAGGTGCAAGCCTGCATCGCATCGCGGGGCCAAGCGCGGTCCTGACCGACGGCGGCGTCGTCATCGACATCGCGATCGTCGACGATGCGCTCGCCCTCAGATGTGGACCATTGCTGCGGTTTGGGCTGTTCCTACGCATACCGCGGCTCATCTGACCCCACGGACCGTCGGACGAAGGCGCTCCCTTCTGTACTTCGTCTCTCGAAAGGTCAGCCCGGGCGAAACCGCAGCATCTCGAGCCCTCTCCCATCGGAGCGATAGGCCTCGGCGAGCGCACGGAGCTCGGCCGGAATCGAGCCCTCGACGACCGCATCCCGGTCGCGCCAGAACCTGACACGCTGCTCGAGCCCGAGCCGCTCCTCGCCTGCCTCGATCAGGCTGCGAACCTCGATACGTTCGTCCTCGCTCAAGGTCGAGGCGACTGACTCGACGACCGCCTCCAACCGCTGCCGCACATTTGACATCGTGTCCTACCTCCCCGAAGCGAGAATCCCCGCCGGGCCGCAAAGCTCTCGTGTCTCGGCCCTGCTCCCCCCATACCACGACCCTGACTTGGGGGAGCGCGAGCGCGTCGAGCTCCTGGTCGCTCGACAGAAGTGTCATCTGCGGCGCCCGGTCCGCAGGGGTCCGCAGGAGAGCGTCGCGTGCCAAAGACGGGACTCACACGCTGCCGAGGAGGGGCGTGTAGTTGGCCTTGCTGCGTGCGTAGGCGAACACGAGGCGCCCCTCTGGCAATTTGCGCTTGCCAAACCCACCGAGGCACACGCCAAGCGCTGGGAAGTTGACGAACTGCTTCAGCTCGGTCGCATCGGAGTGGACCGCGCGCAGCTTCGCGAGCGCCTTCGGGTCGCCAAAGAGGTCGAGTCCCTCGAACTCGACGGGCCCCCCTCGCGGAGCTCGACCTGGACAAGGACCTCGCCCTCGTCGACGGTTTCGATGAGCCCGCGCTTCTCGAGCAGTCGCCCGAGGGCCCGCTTCTCCCGCACCTGCTCGGGTGGGCCAACGATAGCTGCGCAGTCGCTCGGCGAGGCACCGAACCGGTAAGGGCCTGCGGAGACGTATGGCACGAACAACATGATTTCTGAATTACTCATAAATGTCAAAATGCTCGTTAAGCAAGATACTCGAAATTCGCGCAAAATCTACTTCACGCGGGTGAGCTCGACGACGACGGTTTGAACGTCGGATACGCCTTCGACGCTCACCTTCGAGGGCCCCTTCTCGTCGAGGCAGCGCTCGGTCGTCTCCGGGTGGATATTGCCTTGGATGTCGATTAGGCAGCCGCCATCGGAGAGGATGGTCGTGACGGAGCGGCGGAGGGCGACGAGGTCCTCTGTGAAGGTGTCGCGATAATGCAGGTGTTCGCCGATGGCGTACCAGTGGCCACTGAAGTCGGTGCCATGACCGCTCGAGAGCCCCGAGCAGGTGACCTCGGAGTAGAGTACGTCGCCCGAGGATTCGAGGCGGGTCGAGACACACTGACCCCTGAGGCTCTCGCGGGTGTCCTTTTCGGCTCCTGATTCATGGTCGTAGGTCGTGGTGATGATGTGGCCCTCCATTCGGAAACCCGACTTCGAGAAGAGCGGCCGGAACGCGGCGGGAAGCGCGCTGATGTCGGTCAGCGGGGTCCACTTGACGGGTGTGTCTACGGTCGGAAACGGCACGAGGTGGACAGAGCCATCGGACAGGGCCACGACGGCGCGGTTGTCGGTGAGAGCCCCCACCGTCGCGGTGGCGAATTCGTCGGCGAGGCGAAACTCGCGGAGTTCTGGTCGGAGGACGTAAAGGCCAGATGGAAAGCCATCGAGGAGGAGGACCTCGCCATTGGTCGCGACGTCGAGGATGGTCGTCCCGCTCGACATGCGCGCGGGGTGGGGTTCGACCCCTTCCACTTGGAGTGTCAGGAGAATCGGGTTCAGGGCAGGGTCAAGGGGAACGGCCGAGAGCGTCCTGCCCAAAGCGCGGACGGAGGCGTTCGAGAAGACATCGATAGGCAGGGGGCGGGCGTCGTCAGAGGGAGAGCTTGCGCCTTCTTGCGTGAACACGCCCGGGAGGATCATATGGGTCTTGCCCAAGACCCGCCCGGCGGGCTTGATGACGTGGAAAGCGAGATCGTCTCCGTAATCGTTGCTGTCGGGTAGCCACCAGCCGCTGTCTTCTGGCATCTCGAGGATGGGTTTGGGTTTGGCGGTGACGCGGCCCGCCAGAGGGAGCTCAGGCAGGGCCCAGGCGGTCGCGCGATTTCCAGCGAGGATGAGTTTGTCGCCAACAATCGGCATGACGAGGATGGGCGTGTCCGAGGACTTGAAGGTATGGGCGAAGATGGAGACCCACTTCGGCGTGTCGTTCCCGTCGGTCTCGAAGTAATCGCAGCGCCAGGCGTGAACGACCCAGCGGTCCGAGGTCTTTCCGTCCTCGATGACCTGGCCGAGGGCGCCTAGCACCATGCCGCGATCTGCGAAGCGGAGCGTGGTCCACTCGATGCCGAGGGAAGTCGAAAGGAAGGGGCCTGGGACGGTGAGAAGGGTCTTCGAAGCGCCGATGGGAGCGGTCTCGAGGTCGACGACCTGAATGGCCGAGTGACCTGGGCGCGAGGCGTCGTTGATGGCGAGACCCACGCGTCCGTCGAGGATAGCGACAGCAGAGGGCGAGGTGTCCGCGGGAGCGAGGACGATGGGAGCGGTGAGCTCGGGAAGAGGGCTCGGGCCGGCATCGGTTGGGAGGGCCGAGGGGTCGAGCGAGTCAGCCCCGACCTTGTCCGGAGAGGCAGGGACCCGCGTGCCAGGCCTCTCGGCCACTGTCTTGTCAGACGTTGGGTCGACAAGAAGCGGGGCCTTCGGGCCACAGGCAGTCAAAAGGGGCGCAAGCAAGAGGGTCGCGATACGAATGGTCATCGGTGTACCAGATTTGGGATGGGAGCTATGGGTAGCTCGATTCCAAGAGACGGTCCATAGCACTGCCAGGAAGCGACAGGGCAATCGCATCATCCGACAGTCGAAGTAGGGACACTAGATGTTGCCGAGCGCGTGTCGAGGATGATTGCGAAGCCTAGAGCAGGCAAAGCAGGCAGCGAGCACCATAACAGTCGAGGCGACCATCGAACCTGTCGCGGCTCGGTGTCGAAGAGGGGCTTCGACTCGTTCGCCTTCGCACCCGAGAGCGGCCCGAGCACGAGATACATGCCGTCCTTGCCGCCTGTCTTCCAGGTTCAGTCGACTGGCCCCACCGGTTCGGTCGACTGGAGTCCGACTCGCGAGACGATAAGTGTTCCTCGGATGTCACGCTGATGCAGATTTTCGATTTCGGGGGGAATGTTTGATTTTCAAGCGTTGTCGAGAAGACTGGATTCGGATCCATTTCCGTCGGATAGTCGCGAGAGACGTTCCACCGGGGAGTTCGTCAATGATTCGCCATCGCCTGACTGTGATTGTCGTCCTTTGGGTCTCAGCCTGTGGAGATGGTGCGCGCCAGGGGGTTGACGTGCAGGAGGGCCTCGACACCCGCGACACCTCGGTGCAAGACGAGGGAAGCGACGTGGACGACTCGGAGAGCGCCGACACGACATCAGATATTTCTGACTCGCCGGACTCGAGCGAAGACAAGGATGCAGACGCCTCGCTCGACGCCTTGCCCGATATGATGGACAGCCATGATGCGGGTTCAGAGACCTCGGGACCGACGACCATCGTCGCGATTCCAGGGGAGCGCTGCGCTATTGAAGAGGTCATCGGAACAGTCGAGATCGAACGGCAGGGCGCGATGGTCTATCTCAACGCAATCGTTGACGATCGGCCCGACCCTTGGATTGCCGCCGCCGAGTTTTCGACTGATAGCTGTGCCTTCCATCGCTTCACGCCGAGAAGCTGTGAGTCCTGCGCAGACGACGAGAGATGCGGCGCCGATGGTACTTGCGTGGACGCTCCCGTGCGGCTCATGCCAGAGATTGCGCTGACGAGTGGGACGGAAACGCAGAGCTTCAGCGCCGAGCCGATGACAGGGCAAGTCTGGGGACAGGTCACGCTTTCAGATGGCCCGTTCGGAGTGCTCGTCACACTGGGGGATTGGGCGGTGACGCTCGCGCCGACTGCCATCCCCGAGCCCCTCGAAAAGACGCGCGGTGTCCTCGAAGGCAGCTATGACGCCCCGACGAAGGTCACGCTGACGTGGGAGCCCGGACCCGCGGACAGCGTCGTTCACACGCGCGTCCCGATCAATCACCATGCGGGTGTGCCGACCTTCACCGACTGCGGGGTCCCTGCCTCGAGTGGCAAGATGGAAATCAGCGAAGACATGTTGATGCCGCTCGCCATCGTCACCGGGCTCGAGTTCCAGGGGCTCAGCCATATTCGCTTCGCGGCCGCTGAGACTGACGCCGGGTGTATCGAATTCCGCCACCTCGTCCGCGATTATACCTTCCTCGAGACCCGGTGAGGGTATAGTCGACCTCGAGCGATATCGCAGAGACGACAGAGGGCATCTTGGACCCAGTGAGGACCGACTCGAGCCGTGTTCGGCAGGATGTCGGCGCAAGACTCCCGTCCCGTCGAAGAATTCATGCGCAACATCGCTGTGAGCACCGAACTCTTCGTTGTGCGCGACGCGGAAAACGAGGTGCACACAGTCTTCGCAGACGAGCTCGAGGGGCTCGACCGCGAGCACATCATGTGCTGTGATCATGGCTACAACTGGATGAGCGAGGCGGTCTACAATCCATTTGACATGTGGCTGGTTGCGGCCTTTCCAGGAGTCAAAACTCAAGGCCTGTGCGTTCGAGACGGGGACACCGACTTCTCCGGTGGGGGGGCCGAGGGTTGGGTCGACGCTAGAGCTGACCTGTCGATTGAGACCGTAAGGGTGTAACGGCCACGCGGGTTTCCAACGCCTTGGCGTGCGAAATGGCACCGCTCGCTTGCCATTTCATCTGGCTCCGGTACTCTCTCGATTTGCGTTGGTCTGATGGATGCCAATACGCAAAACCCATTTTGAAGGAGGGATTCCCTTGAAATACATGGTCTCTGTGGTTTCTACCTTCGCTCTCTCGATCGCCTCCTACGGCCCCGCTCTGGCCGAAGAGTTCTGCGGAGAACCGGTGGAGATTGTCTTCGAGGACGACTCGGTGCTCTTTTCGACGGCCGACCGCGAACTTGTCGTCATTGGGGTGCCCACCGAGGATGACGCCGGGGTGCTATTCAGGCCCAGGGTCGTCTACACATGCTCGTGCACTGCGGCGAACGGTTACGGAGAGGCCACGTGTTATCCGACCTGGAACGGTCAATCGGCTGGTTGCGTGTCCATGGGGTGCTCGGCTTGTGAGCTGAAGTCGAACAAGTCGGTCGTGCCGATGGACGAGACCGGGAGCGCGAAGCAGGGCGAGATCAAAGGGAGCGTGACCCAGAAGGGCCGAGAAGGCCGGTTGGTGTCTGCCAATGGTGGAGAGGACGATGGCGCGTTCGCCGAGGTATGCGCGACCCGTCAGTACGACGAGACAGAAGATGCTGACTTCGAGGTCCGTCGCGACGAGATCATGAAGTACATGGAGAGCTTCGGCTTTTTCGAGCTGCCGCTCAATGACGAGAAAGAGTTGGTCGCTCCCGACGGGTTCCGCATCGAGGTGGAGCATGCAGGTGGCAGAAGCATGGCCTACCTCGTTCCCGACGGCCGCAGTGCGCCTGTGTCAATGAGCTACGAAGTTGCGGTCGATGGTGCTGCCGGCGCGGCCCTTGCTCGCCCGCGGGCGCGCTGTGGATGTGCAGACCGGGGCAGCTGTCACTGGGAGGGGATTGCCTGCGTCGGGTGCGACAGCTGTGCGATCACGGTGCGAGGCCGCTGAATTCCCAGGGCAATCGCATTATCGAGAAGTCGCAGCATCGAAGCGGGAGGGCGCCGAGCGCGTGTCGGGGATGATTGCGAAGCCTAAAGCCGGCCATGCCGGCAGCGAGCAAGCGCCCCGACCGCCGAGGCGACCGGGGATGTGTGGACTTCGCGACCGCCCTGGCTGAATTCCTCCGAGGACTGGACCTCGAGGCGAAGAAGGCTGGTTCAGCGGTGGCGAGTTCATGTGGGCTCGCCACCGCTTCGACTTTGAAAAGTGCCTTCGATGAGGCGGAAAGCGTCGGATAGGAGTTGCGTTCGAAGATGGACCCGGTGAAGACTCGGGGAAGCGATTTGCCCGACAAGCTCCACACCAGTTTCAGGACCCCGATGACCGCTCCGACTCTCCGTCTCGCAGGCCTCTTGATCGCCACCTGTCTCGTCAGCGCATGTGGCAAGAGCGAGGCTCCTCCATCACCCGACGTCGCAAAGCCCGAGTCAACGAAGCCAGAGGCCGCGACATCGGAGCCCGCGAAGCCAGAGCCCACCAAGCCCGAGCCCGCAAAGCCAGAGCCCGAGTGTGAGAAACCAGAGCCTTCGGTTGAAGAAGACGCCGCGGACAAGACAACCGAGGCTCTGCGCGCGCAGGCGAACGAGCTCCTCAGCCGCTGGCTCGCGGCCCAGAATGAAGGCGATTTCGCTCGCTACACAGCCCTCTATGCCACGGACTTCAAGGGCGTCCGACGCACGTCGACGGGCGCCCCGAAGGAGTTCGACCTCGAGGGTTGGAAAGCCGACCGCGCAAAGATGTTCGAGCGCAAGATGGAGGTCGCAGCCGACGGCATCACGATCTCCGCCGATCGTACGCCCGGGGTCACGGTCGTCACCTTCACCCAGCGCTGGCGCAGCGGCAATTACGCGGACCACGGCCAGAAGGTCGTCAAGCTGCGGGCCGCCGATAATGGCGAGCACCGCATCGTCGTCGAGGACATGCGCACGAGCACCTCGGGATGGGAGGACGCGGGCCTGAAGGCTGCCGATTTGACCACTATGACCCCGCCCCTCACGGTCAGCGTCTCCGTCGACCGGACAGTACCGAAAGATTTCGTCGGAGACTGCCTGAGCGGCAAATTGGAGGTCGTCGTCGAGGATTCGACCGGGCGCAAGGAGACCATCTCCCCGGGGATCGTGACCGGGATGGCGGGCGACGCGAACGGGAAGACACGCCTCTTGCCCTCGGCGCGGGGGCGCTACCAGGACCTCGGGGCCTTCTGCGGCGGGCTCAAGTCCGGCTGGCGCGTGGAAAAAGATGGGGATTTCATCATCGGCACCGACATCTGGGAGGATGAAATGACCGGAGCGGGACGTCAGCGCTGGGTGCTCGCAAACCTGCCGGCAGGGGCGGACGTCAGGCTGCAATAAGGGGCGTGGACCGAGACGTGTCTGCGCACCCAATGCGCAGTTTGACAAATATCTCATCCAAACATTTTGGCACTTAATGTGGAGAACTGACGATGGCTCATCGTTTTATTTTGTGGACCCTCAGCGTCGTCGGACTGTTCGGCTGTCAGGCGACCTCTCGCTTCGAAGCCTTTCACGAGGCGGTGAGGGGCAAAACCGATATCGTCGTCTACGAAGGTCTCCCTCATCCCGTGGTCGAAAAAGAGGCCTATCGACGCGACAAGGAAAGGCCCCATCAGACGTGGCTCGACCAGGCTCTCCGCAACACGCCCACCCTTCTAACTCCTGAAGACGTAAAGACCCTCGCGGTGCTCCTCTCGGAGTCCAGTGCGCTCGAGCCCTGGAGCGGCGAGAAGAAATGTGGCGGATTTCATGCCGACTGGGCGCTCGAGTTTGTCGATCAGGGCAAGTCCTGGCGTGCGCTCATTTGCTTCACGTGCGGAGAGCTGAAGCTCGTGGGCGACGAGCCGGCCCTCTCGGACATGACGGCCCTCACCAAGTCGGAGCTCGAGCGGGTGCTCGCCCCCCATCGGACGGCGCGCACCGAATGAGAGCGATAGAAGGGACAATGACATGACAGGACGCATCTTTGGTTGGCTCTACTTCCGACTCTCGGGCTGGCGGCCTGAGGGGGAAAAACCGCCATATGACAAGTGCGTCGTCATCGCGGCGCCGCACACGTCGAACTGGGACCTCGTCAACCTGCTCTATTTGACCTGGGCCCTGAGGGTCGACGTGAAGTGGCTCGGGAAGAAGTCCATCTTCAAGTTCCCGTTTGGCTGGTGGATGCGCCACCTCGGCGGCATCCCCATCGATCGCAGCAAGCGGCAGAATGTCGTGGCGCACGCAGCCGACCTCATCAGGAACTCGAAGTCGATGTGCCTCGTCGTCCCTCCCGAGGGTACCCGCGGGTCGGGCGAACTCTGGAAGTCGGGCTTCTATCACATCGCGCGCGAGGCGAAGGTGCCCATCGTCCTCGGATACCTCGACTACTCTCGCAAGCGAGGAGGCTATGGCATAGCGATTCATCCGACGGGCGATGTCATCGCCGACATGGATCGAATCCGAGCATTTTATCGCCCCGAAATGGCGAAATTCCCGGAGCGATTTACCTTGCCGCGGCTGCGCGAGGAGAACCCGGCGTCCGAGAGGCCGGCCGACTCCGGAGACCTCGCGGTCACCAACCCGAAGTGAGGTCGTCTTTCACAAATCGCACCCCGTCGAGAGCCATCCTGTTGGCACATGCGATTCCTCTTCATCGCTGCGGCATTTCCGCGTGACCTCATCTGCGTGGCTCTCTATTTTTTAACGGCGTTCACCAGCTGAACCGCCGTTCATTTACCGCCGGCGGCGCACAGAGACCACGCTCCGAGAAAAAGCACATCTTGGTTTCGGGGAGCGTGACCGGGATGGCAGGCGACGCGCAGGGCAAAACACGTCTCGCGCCTTCGGGCAAGGGGCGCTACCAGGACCTCGGGGCCTACTGCGGCGGGCTCAAGTCCGGCTGGCGCGTGGAGAAAGACGGGGACTTCATTATCGGCACCGATATCTGGGAAGACGAAATGACCGGAGCGGGACGCCCGCGCTGGGTGCTCGCAAACCTGCCTGCAGGGGCGGACGTCAAGCTGCAATAAGCTCATGTGCTGCAGGCTCGCTGCGCAAATTATTCAAATTATGATTGGCTTATTTGGCAATTTCGAGGGCGCCGACTCGGCGCCAAGTCCCTTTTTCAGCCTACACCGATGAGTCGCGGGCTCCCCGCGGCTCGGGTTGAATCATCGACCTCTTGAAGAAAGGCGCTCCTCCTCCTTTGATTTTTTCAAATCGGCACCCCTCGGCCGTCACGCCGAGAGGTGCGCATCTCGTCGGCGTTTGCAGGACCTGAAGACGAGTCTCGGCACCCCCACACAAGGAGGTTTCATGATTCGACACGTGTTCCTCGGCCTCGCCGCCACACCCCTCGTCGTCGCATGCAGCGGCGACTCGACGAACTCCACCACGGACGCGACCGATGCCTCCGAGGTCATCGGTCTGCCGACCATCACCTTCGACTCTCCCACGGGTGAGCCCCTCATCCCCCTCGGGGAGGCGGTCATCATCGAGGTCCGAGTCACCGATGACGGGCCTCTATTCGAGTCGGCGCTCACTCTCTATAGCGACCGCAGCCAAAATCCCCTCTTCTCCGGGATGGTGCCTGAGAATGGGACCCTGAGACTCGAGCCGACGAATCTCGCGTCTGGACGGCATGTGCTCACGGCCACGGTCACAGACCCCGGTGGGCTCACGGCTACCGCCTCGGTGGCCGTGTCAATCAACACGCCCCCCTCGGCCCCGACCATTTCGCTCGGGCCTGTGACCCCGGACACCGAATCAGAGCTCGTCGCGACCCTCGAGGCGCCTTCGACCGACCCCGAACACACCGACCTCACCTATAGCTATCGCTGGTTCAAGGACGGTGTCGTGACCTCCATTCAGACAAGCCGCGTGAGCCCCGCGATGACCGCGCGCGGCGAAGTCTGGCGCGTCGTCGTGCGCGCCTCGGACGGCCTCACGGAAGGTGACCTCGCGGAAGCCTCCGTCACCATCGGCAATGGACTGCCGAGCTGCAACGCTGTGACCTTCCTCCCGAGCTCGGCCACGACTGCGCAGGACCTGACCTGCCGCTGCGCCGATTTCGAAGACCCGGACGGTGACGCCCCACTCGATTCCTGCCGCTTCCTCGTCGATGGCAACCCCATCGAACGTGAAGAGACGGACTGCACCCTCGAGGCTGCCCTCACCGAACGCGACATGCGCATCACTTGCGAGCTCATCCCGAACGACGGACTCGACTCCGGCCCGCCGGTCACCTCGACCCCCGTCGAGATTCGCAACTCGAAGCCGATCGCCGCGGTCCCAGCACTCGCACCAGCAATTGGTGACACCACGACGAGCTTCACTTGCACGGCAGAGACCTCGACCGATCCCGACCATGACCCGGTCACGACCCGCGTCTCATGGCTCGTCAATGGCGCCGTCCACCCCCACAGCGCCGCATATGCCACCCCGCTGACGATGCTCGAGAACGGAGGCGTTGCGCCGAAGAAGGGCGACAGCATCGCATGTCGCATCATCGCGAACGACGGGCTCGAGGACTCTCAGCCAGCGACGAGCCCAGCCATCATCCTTGGCAACGCTGCCCCTGTCGAAGGCACGGTCTTCGTCCGCGCGGAAGGAACGTCGGCCGAGGAAGGCGACACCCTCACCTGTGACCTCGTCGGGTTCTCCGACCCCGATGGGGACCCGCTCACTCCGACTGTCACCTGGACCGTCTCGGGTGAGCTCATCGTCGGTGTCACAGGGCTCACCCTCGGGTCCGAGCACTTCGAGCGCGGCGACACCGTCGCTTGTTCGGCCCTCGTCTCGGACGGTGCCGCAAATACCGAAGCAATCGCATCAAAAAATACGCTGGCCATCGTCAACGCCGCGCCCTCGGTGGCGAGCGTGACCGTCGGCCCGAACGAGGTCTCGCGGTTGGAAGCGCTCGATTGCGTCCCAACGGGCGTCATCGACCCCGACGGCGATCCAGTGGC
>VFQT010001456.1_pt1 | contig 28349 bp, 22 predicted proteins | sample 3512381 | NCBI WGS metagenome assembly VFQT01 (sample SAMN10412376, study PRJNA504923) | tailings metagenome | isolation source: Relicate 2 Philex TSF3 active mining site | place: Philippines: Tuba, Benguet | collected 2017-08-29
TGAGATTGACAACGACAAAGATGCCAATCAGCGATCCCAAGAATGCGCGGGTGTTCATGGGGGCCTCCTTGTGTGTTGGGATGGGGGGTAAAACGATAGAGGAGCACCACTGCCGTGTGTGTACGCAGCAGTGGTGCTGAGGAGACAACTAGTCGGCGTAGCGCTCTTCGAGCCACGGATCGGCGTGGTTGTTGTAGCCGTAGCGTTCCCAGAAACCCAAGCGGTCTTCGGTCATGAATTCGAGACCACGGAGCCACTTGGCACTCTTCCAGAAGTACTTCTTGGGGGTGAGCAGGCGTAGTGGGAAGCCGTGATCTGGGGTGAGTTCTTCGCCTTCGTATTTGTACGCCAAGAGTGCATCGTCGAGCATGAGGTATTCAAGTGGTACATTGGCCGTAAAGCCGTATTCACAGTGCGCCATGACATGGGTGACATTGTCGTGCAAAGGCGGCAACAGACCGAGGAAGTCGCGGAAGCGCACCCCTTGCCAACGTGTGTCAAGCTTGCTCCAACGAGTGACGCAGTGAATGTCGGTGACGACTTCGACGGTAGGTAGTGCACGAAACTCGGCGTAGCTGAAGGTGACGGGCGCACTAATGGCACCCCACACCCGCAAATCCCAGGTTTCGGGGAGGTTTTGGTAGAGTGGTACATCGCCGTAGTGGAGTACGGGGAACTTTTCGGTGAGGTGTTGCCCCGGTGGGACTCGTTCCTGTACATCGGCAGGAGTATGGTCGTTTTTACGACGAAATGCGTTCAACATCATCAATGCCTTCTAGTTTTGGAACCGCACCTCTATTATACCAATTTTCGGTAAAACGGTTGAGATTACCAGTGTAACGACAGTGGCTCGGTATGTGCCCAGCTGAATTGGGTGTCTGGTGTGTCATAAAATGCTTTGCCCCAGCCACGAAGGTAGACATACGTAGGAGGTGTTGCTAATCCCAAGGCGGTGTCGGAGTCCGGGGTGATGTGGGTGATTTGTGTGCAGGCATCACCGACGTTGAGGAGGCGGTTGTACCATTGCTCGTCAATCTGATGGAGTTGCTGGAGTGCCTGCGCATCCATGGCATGGGTGAGGCGTTGCAAGGCTTGTTCGAGTATCGGATGGGCGGTATCGAGATCACGCACGGTCTGTGCCTGGTAATCAAGGAGCTGTGCCTGGAAGTGTTGGATGGCGGTAATCAGGCGCGTGTACTGCTTGGTGAGTGTGTGTAGTTCGGTGACGATTGGCACGGTGACATCGCTGGCAGTGCGGTATTTGGCATCAAATGCGCTGATCTCGTGGCGGATACTCTGGAGCCCTTGGGCGATAGTCGACGGGATCCGACGTGGGATGAGGGTCTGACTCTGCTCAAGGATTGCCATGCAGTGGATCAAGATGGTGCGCAACCGGCCAACCCGTTGGCTTGTCGAGATCGTGAGTTCGCTCGTTTCGATTGGTAAAATCTGGGTAATCTGATCCACAAAGGTGCGTGCAGCATTAAAGCAGGCAATCGGGTCAAACGGCACTGTGTCGACGACTGCCTGTAGGCGTTCGTAGGCTGAGCGAGTCTCTGCGTAGTGCACAGCATTGACACCAGTATCAGTGGCGATGTGAATCTGCATGCGATCCATCAGTTCTTCGGCGTCAGCGAACTCGGCTCGGGCCACGTCGCTGAGTTGGGCAATCGAGAGTTGGCGTTGATGAATAGTCGTGAGGATGCGTTCGCCACGCTTGAGACTGCGTTGACCGATGTCGATGTTGTTGGCAATGTCTTGCTGCAGATGCGGGCTGTTTTGGTTGAGCTCGTGTGCTAGGTTGAGGTAGTATTGGGCATAGCGCACATGAATAAGGGCATCACTGCCAGCATGGCGGATATCAATCCAGTGTTGGTCGGCAATGGGATGGAGTTGGTGGACTGCCGTGTGTGCGACTTTGATGGTGCTCGGTAATTGTCCGAGCCGTTGTTGGAGTTGGGCGAGGACTTCACCATTACGCTGCTGCAGTGCCGGCAGGTTACCACCATAGGCGACCGCATGATTGCGGGCGATTTCGGCCTGTTGCAAGGATTGTTCGCAAGTGGTGATTTGCCCATTGAGCAGCGCTGCGAGTGCATCATCAAGTTGGCGTGTGGCCTCTGCGATGTAGAATTGGCTTTGTGCGATATCAAAACCTTGTATGCCGGCTTTTTCGGCGGCTTTGCGTGCCATGCTGACGCCATTGCGCGTGTCATGCAGTTGATCAAGCACAGTATTGATGCGGGCAATGTGATCGACACCTTGACTTGTGAGGGTCGTAATGGGCGGGTAATCATGATGTGCGAGCAGTGCTTGGGCTTGCTCGATGTACGTATCGACACCACGCATGATGAGTTTGGGCGTCAGTCCTAGTTGGTTGAAGCGTTGTACGAGCTGCTGTTGGAGCTGTTTGACACGGTCGATGTCTTGGCTGTGTTGTTGAATAATGCCGTCAATTTTGCTACGGTGTTGGATGGCATCTTGGATGATACGTTCGATGGTGGGGATGGTCGGCAGCAGTGACGAAATAAAGTTGGCGAGCTGCTCATAATCCGTGTTGCTGGGCTCTGCGGGAATGGTTTGAATGGCCTGGTCGAGCGCCGATTGCACCTGATTGTATTGCTGCTCAGCCACCTGTAATTGGGTGACAATGTATCTGGCATCGTCGTCGCTGAAGCGCACTTTGTCGTACTTGGCGAGGTCACGTTCGTTGTTGAGGAGTTGGATGGAGTAATTGAGGCGACTGCGAATAGTGCGCAGGGCAATATCGGCCTGCGAACGGGATTTTTCGATGACACGGTTGTGCAAGATGCGCCGACGCATGCGTAGAAACGCAAAAATGAGGCCAATGAGTGCCAATGCCCCAATCACGCCTACCGCGATTTGCTGGAGACGCAGAGGAGTGAATTCACCAAACCACGTGGTAATGTCGTTCAGGGTAATTGGCACGTACATGGCCGTATTCTTTCGTCTGATCAGAGCTCTACGCCAAGGACATCCGCCACGCTAAAGATATCTTTGTCGCCACGTCCTGACAAGTTGATGAGGATGATTTGGTCGGGCCGCATCTTGGGTGCGATGCGGATTGCGTCTGCTACCGCATGAGCGCTCTCGAGGGCTGGGATGATGCCTTCGAGTTTGCTGATGAGTTGGAATGCCTCAAGGGCCTCCTCGTCGTCGACAGATACATACGTCACGCGCTGTTGATCGTGGAGCATGGCGTGTTCGGGCCCAATTGCCGCATAGTCGAGCCCTGCTGAAATACTGTGGGTGAGCGAAATCTGCCCGTCATCGTTTTGCAGAATGTAGGTATAGCTCCCTTGGAGTACGCCCTTGCTACCGCCCTCGAAGCGTGCCGCATGATTGCCCAAGGTGATACCACGCCCACCAGCTTCGACACCTCGCATGGCCACACCTGGCTCGGTCAAGAATGAATGGAACAAGCCGATGGAATTCGAGCCACCGCCTACACAGGCCACAAGCACATCGGGGAGTCGGCCAGCGGCCACTTTGATTTGGCCATAGGCCTCACAGCCGATGATGCTCTGGAAGTCACGTACCATGGTGGGGTACGGATGTGGCCCTAGCGCTGACCCGAGCAGGTAGTACGAGTCGGGGTTGGAGACCCAGTCGCGCATGGCCTCGTTGATGGCGTCTTTGAGGGTGCGTGACCCCGTGGCGACTCCACGGACTTCGGCACCCAACAGGCGCATGCGGAAGACGTTGGGTTTTTGACGTTCGATGTCGTCGGTGCCCATGTACACGACGCATTCAAGTCCCAGCAAGGCACACACAGCAGCTGTGGCTACACCGTGTTGACCGGCACCGGTTTCGGCAATGATGCGGGTTTTGCCCATGCGTTTGGCGAGCAACCCCTGGCCGAGGGCATTGTTGATTTTGTGGGCACCAGTATGTGCGAGGTCTTCGCGTTTGAGATAAATTTGCGCGCCACCGCAGTGTTCGGTGAGGCGTTTGGCAAAGGTCAAAGCCGTAGGGCGACCGATGAATGTGCTTTGCAAGGCAGCGAGTTCTTGCCAAAAACTCTCGTCGTTTTGGATGGCTTGATAGGCAGCCACAAGATCGGCAACAGATGGTGCCAACGTCTCGGGGATGAAACTCCCGCCGTATGGCCCAAACATCCCGGGTCGTGAACTGGTTGTGCTACTCATGACTTCCTCTTTGTCTAGGTTACGTGGTGGTCAAGCCAACAGGTACGTTCAGTATATCGCATAAAAAGGCATACTCGAGTGCACGGTCCTGCACGGCGTCATAGCGTCCGCTTTTGCCGGCATGGCCAGCCATCATGTCTGTGGCCAGGTAGTAGCGACCGTCCGGCGTGAGGTGGCGCAGTTTGGCGATCCACTTGGCGGGTTCCCAGTATTGCACGCGTGGATCGTTGAAGCCAGCAGTCATGAGGATGGCAGGGTAATTGGCTACGCGCGTATTGTCGTAGGGCGAATAGGCCAGCATGTACGCAAAGAATTGTGGGTCGTGCGGATTGCCCCATTCTTCGTATTCAGGCACGGTGAGTGGGATGGAGCTGTCGAGCATGGTGTTGATGACATCCACGAACGGCACACCGGCAATACAGGCCGCAAACAACTCGGGGCGTTGAGTGACAACCGCGCCCATCAGCAGACCGCCAGCACTGCGCCCAAAGCAGGCCAGCCGACTTGACTGTGTGTAACGCTGAGCAATCAAGTATTCGGCACAGCAGATGAAATCGCTGAAGGTGTTTTGTTTGTGCAGGAGTTTGCCTTGCAAGTACCACTCACGTCCCATTTCTCCACCACCGCGGATGTGGGCAAACGCGAGCACAAAGCCCCGTTCGAGCAGACTGAGACGTTCGGCGCTGAAATTCACCCCCAAATTGACGCCATAGGAGCCATAGCCAATCAACAGCGCCGGAGCACTGCCATCACAGACGACACTGTGATGGCGCACAATGGTGAGCGGTACGAGTGTGCCGTCGCTGGCCGTGGCATTGACACGCTCGAGGTGATAGTCCGCAGGATGATGCGGTCGCCCACCGACGGAGTCTTGTTTGACAATGGTGAAGGCACGCGTCTGCATGTCGTAGTCGTAGGTGGTGGCTGGCGTGATGGGTGTGGTGTAGACCATGCGCACCACCGCCGAGCGGTAGTGCTGATGCCACCATGGTGAAACGGCGTACGTGGCATCGGCGAAGGCTACCTGGTGCATGGCACGCGTGTGGCGGTCGTAGACCTCGACCTGTGGCAAGCCACCATGCCGGACCCAGAGTACAACGTGGTCCGCAAACACCATCAAACGTTCGATGACGGTATCAGTGCGATGGGCGATGTAGGGCGACCACTCAGTCTGACCAAGTGTGCGAGTCTGCACACAAAAATTCACGGCATGGTCGTTGGTCTGCATGTAGAGCTGATCGGCCATCATGCCCACCGCGTATTCGATGTGCTCGCGGCGTGGTTGCACACACTCACGGCGATCCATGGTGGCTGCGTCGTAGATCCAGACCTCTGAGGAGGTGCTACTGTGGCTGCCAATCAAAATATGTGCGTCATCAGCACTACTCTGAAGCTCGACGTTGCAGAGTTCGTTGGGCTCGGCAAAGAGCAATTGTGCCGTTTCGAACGGCTGTTGCCAGTGCCAACCGAGTACACGGCTGGGGCGCCAGGCCGCATCGGGCTGGACCAGATAGAGGATGTGACTGTCGGGTGACCAGGCCAGCCCGTAGTACAGGTTGGGGACTGGGGTGATCATGGGTTGACCGTCGGCGATGCGTCGTAGATGGAGCGAAAAGTGTTCGTTGCCACTATTGTCAAATAACATGGCAATGTATTGCCCATCAGGGCTGACGCTCCACTCTCCGAGTTTGAGGAAGGCCAGTCCCTGGGCCTCGCGTTGGATATCACAGACGACGTGTTCTTGGCCGCTGCTGACGGCCTGGCGCATGATGACGGGGTAGTCGGATTCGTCTTGGTAGCGCAAAAAATACGCATGTTCGCCAATGACGGCAGCCGCACTGTCGTCGTCGCCGACTATCCGCGCATAGAGTTCGGCACGCAAGACTGCTTGGGTGTCGGCCGAAATACTGGCTTGCACGTAGGCATTTTCGGCCGCCAAATAATCGTGCACTGCCGGGTTGTCACGCTCACGGAGCCAGTAGTACTCATCGTGGAAGGTGCGTCCGTGCACGGTAGTGGTATGTGTTTTACGGGGGGCAATGGGAGGTGTTGACATGGAGTCCCTCGTAGATCTGTGATTCAGGCTTTGGTTCCCCTATTATAGATGTTTTTGCAGGGTCATGTAGCAGTATTGCCAGTAATGTATATGGGAATCGTCAGTCACAGAGCTAGTGCCAAGTGGTAAGATGTGAGGAGAAGTAATCATGTGGGGATTGTGAGACCATGAAACATCATTGGCGTTGGGGAATCATCATCTGGTTGTTGCTCGTGCCGTTGGCATGGGCGCCGTCAGCATATGCCCGTGCCGATGCTCATATGGTCGAATCTGATTTGGCTGCATACATTGATAGCCTGCCTGGTGCGTTGTCGCAATGGAACGATGGCGACGAACGTGCGGCGAGTGTCATCCAGATGGCCAGCGACGTCTACGCGATTAGCCCGCGCCTGGTGTTGGCTACCCTCGAGACGACTGCCCAGTTGATGAGTACGGCGCAGGTGTCAGATGACACATGGGATCATCCGATTACTACTGATCCCACAGCGCCGAGTGGTTTTGCTGCCCAAATCGAGTGGAGTGCGGCCATGTTGCGCGCTGGCCTAGGACCATATGAAGTAGCACCCGTGTTGACATTCAGCGACGGAGTCACGCACACGATCAACCTGCAGCAATCGCCTGAGGGAATTGCGGTGCAACGATTGCTCGCTGTGGGGCGTAGTGCTGCTGAGTGGCGTGCCGCCATGGCTCGGTTTGTGGTGGTTTTTGATGAGTACTTTGCTGGAGAAATTGTCGTACCGATGGTCGTAACGCCTGAAACTCCTACTCATGCTGGATTTCTGCAACGACCGTGGCCAGCCGGAGTGCGTGTGCGGCATCTGGCGTATTTTGATCATACATTCCCTACTGTCGATTCTGCCACACGTGATAACGGCTATGTGACGACCTATCTTGGCCGTCAAGACGTGCAGTATGATGGGCACGATGGTCACGATTATGCCTTTCCCGATCAGCTGGTTGGTACACCCATTTTGGCGGCGGCTGATGGGATGGCGTATGCCAGCACGCGCCGTGGTAATGGGGTGTATATTTTGCATGCTGACGGATATACCACTGTGTACTGGCATCTCGACAAATTCAGCCGGCGCTTCAAAGGATTGCTCAACCAAGGGGTGGGCGTACCTGTGCGTGCTGGCGATGTGCTGGGGAGCAGTGGGAGTTCTGGGTTTGTGGTGGGTACACCACATCTGCACTTTGAGGTGCGTCGTTACGGTAAACAGGTCGACCCCTATGGATGGTACGGTATCGGGCGTGACCCTTGTCTCGAACATCCGCTTTGTACCGAAAGCCAGTGGTTGTGGGATGCATCATTGGCAGGTGAGTTTGACTTTACCCCACCGGACCAAATGGTGATGGTCGTGGAGCCATCTGCGTATGTCATGGGAGTAGCGGTGCCAGAGGCGTACCAGTTTGTGGCCACATTTGATCATGACCTGAATGCCGAAGTTGCGCATGAGCCCGTGCAATACCCGGTGTTGCCACAACGCACCGATCGCGGCATTGTGATGAGTAATGGTGCAAGCATGCGTATTGCCAGTAGTGATGGCTTCCGTGTGCCTGTAGGGGCATGGTCGTTGTGGGTGAATCTCGATGATTTGGTCGACGGTCGCACCTACCTGATGGCTGCTAGTGCTACTGCTGATGCGAGTGCCGATTATGCGGGCACGTTGGCGGTGCGCGTCGTGCGTGATGGGGACGTGCGCCTGTGGGAGTATTGGAGCGTCAACGATGATGGCACACAGTCAGACGTGTTGCGTGCTCCGGTGGTGGGTATGGGGTGGCAGCATGTGACCGTCGCATGGCATTTGCCGACGGGCGGTAAACGGATGCTGGTCAATGGCACCGTGGTGGCCCAGTTGAGCGGTGTCAGTTTGCCCACCCAGGTTGGTGATGTGGTGTCTGTAGGCCGTTTCCCAGCTGGGAAGTCCATGCCCGTACAGGTTGACGATGTGGTCGTTTGGAATCGTATCCCGACGAGTCAGCAAATTCGCCGCTTGGTGCTCGCTGAAGCTGGTGTCGTGTTGACGGAGGCTGTGTCTGCTGGTGAATCAGTAAGGCTACAGTGGCACCCGGTGCAGCGTGGCAGTGATCCCGTATTGAGTATGCGTATTCGGATGGGCGAGCAGTGGCAAGCTCCGGTGCCGTTTGTGGCACAGACGAGCATGGTTGTGCCTACTGATTGTGTGGACGAAGTGCGCTTGGTGTCGGTGGAATTGTACACACGCCAGGGTGAGGTGCAAGCACTGACGGCTCCCATGTACTGTGCAGACACGATGAATACGCCGGTGATTGATGCCGGGCAAACACCATAACAAAGGCGCCATGCACGAATCCTTTTCTGATGCACAGCAAGTGAATGAATGGCATCGAATTGCGTACATCCTGGGGCGTACGCCCCAGGATGCGGCACGTCGTTTTGCCCAGCGTGCTGATGTGGCTGACATGATTCTCCCGATGCGTGGGCTAGTAGCAGCATGGCAGGATGCACCGTTTGCACCACGTTGGGCGTTGCAACATCGATTGTTGCGCGAGGTGTTACGCTTGCGTTTTGCTCAGCGTGTAGCGGTAGTACAAATGCTGTTTCCACGGCAATTAGGTGCGGTAAGCAACACGTATGCGTTGTTTCAGGCGTTGGTACGATTGGGGCGTTATCTCGAACCTGCGGTCCTGGCCAAGCAACTGGTGGCCACGCCGGCCGCATACCAATGTCGGCGGAGTCGGATTTTTTTGGCGAATGGGCAACAACACTTGGTCGAAGCTCATGTACGACACTGTGCAGACTGTCGTCAAGCAGGTTTGGCTCTGCAACGAATCCGACAGGCGGTGATGGCAGTTGTGATGACGGCATCGTTTCCCCCTTTGCCTGCCACATCAGTTGTGCCATGGCAGGGCTGGGGAGTGATGGGGTGTCTGCTGTTGTTGGGCGTGGGGATGTGGTATGCAGTGCAGGCACGGCCGACAGTTGTCGATGTGCCAATGCCGACCGATGCCCGAGCAGTGTTGGTACAGGCAGACAATCAGTTGTGGCAGATCCCTGCCATGTCAGCAGACCAAGAATATGCTGTGCATGTGCGCATGTTTTGGCGTTTTGAAAGCAACAGTGTGGCCATGCTCGATGGTCGTATCTGGTACCAAGCAACTCCCACGCAGTATCGTGCGCAATTGGTGCATACTGCGGGTGGCAACCCGTTTGAACTCGATATTGTGACAGAGAGTCAGCGTTTATACCATGTGACAGAGGCCTATGTGGGTAGTGTGTGGCCGTTGGGGGCACAGGCGACCACCTTGGTACGCGCGACCGCACCATTTACGGTCGACGAAATGCTCATGTGGCGTTTGCGGCAGGGCGCTTGGGCGGTGGGCGAACAATTGTTGTCACGTGGTATGCGTGCTCCACAACTTGACGTAACCGGTGTGGCAGTAACTGCACATGGTGATCCGATGTGGCGGATTCGCAGTCGTGACGACCAGGGTGAATTGTGGTTTGACGTGGATGTAGCCACAAACCGGGTGATTGCCATGTGGCAGATTATCGATACAGAGCCACGTTTGATGTGGCAACACGTGGCTGATGAGGTACAACCGATCCGCGATGCGCGCCGCTATTTGGTCATTCAACCAACGGTGGGTGAGCCACAGTGGTTGCGCAGCCCGGCCTTGCACCCAGCCTTGCCCCTCGTAGATGTGAATGCTGGGACACGTCAGCAGGACGTGGTGCAATTTACCCGTGATGATGAGCGTTGCCGTGTGGAATTATCACAGAACATTGTGCAACAATGTGAGGCTGAGACACCATAGTTAGTAGGCGTGAAGAGGGCAAACGCATCGTGTATACTAGGGGGTATCACCAACCCGTATGACAGTAAGACACATCAACGTTGATTTGTATGATTAGTTGAGCAAAGGAGCACACTGTGGAGCGTTATATTGCCGCACTTGCCGCCGCCAAAATCGTCGCAATTGTGCGTTTGGATACGTACGACCGTGCCGTGGAAGTGGCTGAGGCACTCTATGCTGGTGGGATTACCGCCATTGAGTACACATTGACGGGCACGGGGGCTCTCACAGCCATCGAGCGTGTCCGTGTCGCCATGGGCGAACGCATGTTGGTGGGGGTCGGTACGGCGTTGCGTGCCGACGATGCTACCCAGGCTGCGGCTGCTGGGGCGCAGTTTGTGGTGACTCCGGCTTTGCGACCGGCGGTCATCGAGGCGGCCGCGCAGGCTGGCATTCCCACAGCGTGTGGGGCATTTACTCCGAGCGAGGCTTTGACGGCGCACGAGTGTGGTGCTGCCTTTATCAAGATTTTCCCGGCGCGTGCGTTGGGCCCTGGCTATGTGCGTGATGTATTGGCACCATTGCCGTTTTTGCGGATTATGCCCACTGGTGGAATTGGCGCACACAACGCCAAAGAATACCTCGATGCGGGTGCGGTAGGGGTTGGCATTGGTGGCAGCCTCATCCCAGCACCGGCGGTACGGGCTGGGCAATGGCAGGTATTGACCGATGGTGCTCGGGCCTGTGTGGATGCAATAAAGGAGGCATAGTTGTGGCAGAGGTATATACCTTCGGCGAATGTATGGTGGTGATGTACCCACCTGATCCTGTGACCATTGATGATGCGCCATTGCTCAAATGGGATATTGGTGGTGCAGAGGCGAATTGTGCCATTGCACTGACGCGTCTCGGCGTGAGTGTGCAGTATCAAACGCGCATCGGCAATGACCCTTTTGGGCGCAAAATGGTCGAAATCCTGGCTGGTGAGGGTGTCGATACCAGTCAAATTTCCATTGATGCGACACGACCGACGGGCGTGTTCTTCCGTGAATGGCTGCCAGACGGCCTACGCCGTGTGTTTTATTATCGAGCCGGGTCTGCGGCCAGCAACATGGGCCCCGAAGATATCACGTCTGAGCGTTTGCAGGGGGTCAAGGTGATGCACTTGACCGGCATCACGCCAGCCCTCAGTGAGCGGGCAGCAGCAGCGTGTACGCATGCGGTGGCACTGGCCAAGCAAGCTGGGGTGATGATTACATTTGACCCGAACTTCCGCCCACGTTTGTGGAGCGCCGAGGCGGCCCGGGCCACATTGACGCCACTGGCAGCCGCGAGTGACATCCTGTTGATGGGGCACGAAGATGCGGCTGCGCTGTTCGGTGAAGGCGATGACGAGCACTACTTGGCATCAGCGGTGGCACTGGGCATCAAGACGGTGGTGCTCAAGCGGGCCGAACGTGGCGCATTGGCCATACACGATGGTGAACGATTTGAGGCTGAGGTGGTCAAAGCCGAGCGCGTGATTGATCCGGTCGGGGCAGGCGACGGCTTCGATGCTGGGTTCATTGCCGCACGTCTGCGTGGCAAGAGTATCCCCGAGGCACTGCACATTGGTGCCGTGGTCGGGGCGGGCTCGGTGGCACATCTCGGCGATTACGCCGGGTACCCCGAGATTGCGTTGTAGAGGATGTAGCGACTGCAGTGACTGCAACATCCCCTGTACGATGATTCGTACAGGGGATGTTTGTGTGTGATTAGTTTTGCGCGCGACCGTAGCGTTCGGTGACGATGCGGAAGCGATCGAGGACGGCATCGGGGATGTCGCTAAAGCGGAAGCGCCAGCTCCAATTGCCACCGAGGCGGCCGGGATAGTTCATGCGGGTGTCGGTGTCGAGGCTGAGGAGATCCTGCAAGGGTACGATGGCGGTATCGGCCACCGAACTCCAGCCAAGGCGGATGAGATCCCAGGCGGGTTCGACATGAGCTTCGTGCACGCCAGCATACATGCGCATGTTGTACTGTTCGTGGGCTGGTGCCGAGCGATACCAGCCGACGCTGGTGTCGTTGTCGTGTGTGCCGGTATAGACCACGCAGTTGGGCGTGTAGTTGTGTGGCAAAAACGGCTCGCTGGGGTCGCCGTGGAAGGCGAATTGCAGGATTTTCATGCCAGGGAGCTGGTAGCGATCGCGTAGTGTCTTGACGTCGTCGGTGATGAGACCAAGGTCTTCGGCGATGATCGGCAAATCGCCCAGTTTGGCTTTGAGTGTGTCAAACAAATCGCTACCGGGGCCTTCGACCCATTGCCCGATACGGGCGGTGCTTTCGCTGGCGGGGACTTCCCAGTAGGCGGCAAATCCGCGGAAGTGGTCGAGGCGCACGAGGTCGTACAGGGCCGCGTTGGCTTTGATGCGTTCGATCCACCAGCTGTAGCCCTGACTGCGATGGACGTCCCAGCGGTAGAGTGGATTGCCCCAACGTTGACCGTCTTCGCTGAAGTAGTCGGGTGGTACGCCGGCGACCACGGTGGGCAACCCACCTGCATCGAGGAAGAACAAGTCAGGGGCTGCCCACACATCGGCACTGTCGTAGGCCACGAAAATGGGGGCATCGCCAAAGATGATGACGCCGCGTTCATTGGCGTATTGCCGCACATTGCGCCACTGGCGGAAAAAGAGCCACTGCAAGTAGGCGTGGTACGAGACCTCGCCTTTGAGTTCTTGGCTGATGGCATTGAGGGCGTCCGGTTGGCGTTGGGCGAGGGGGGTGGGCCAACTACTCCAGGTGATGCCGTCGTGATGGTCTTTGATGGCCATAAACAGTGCATAATTGGCCAGCCAATGAGATTCAACCCCACAGAACTGGGCAAACTCGTTGTGCAGGTGGGCATCGGCATTCATGAAGCGCTGGAACGATTTGCGGAGCAGGGCGAATTTGTGCGGGATGATGGCGCCGAAGTCGACCGCTGCATCAGAAAATTGCGGGTAGTCGCTGATGTCGTCAGCATGGAGTAAGCCCTGACTCAACAAAATATCGGGGCTGATGAGCAGGGGGTTGCCGGCAAATGCTGAAAAGCACTGATACGGTGAATCTCCGTAGCCGGTGGGACCGAGCGGTAATACCTGCCAGATGCTCTGACGCATGTGGATGAGCATATCCACGAACTGAAAAGCGCCGGCTCCGAGATCGCCGATGCCCCAGCGCGATGGCAAGGAGGTCGGATGAAGGAGGATTCCGCTTCTTCTCATGATGGTTCACCTGTACTTTCGTGCATTGATGCAGGATGACATGGGGTGGGGTCAGTGCTTGACGGGTTTGGTCTTGTGTGCCATCTGGTCAAGCAGTTTGTTCCATTGTTTCATTCGGTTGCTATCCCCACCGTGATCGGGGTGATGCAGGCGCGCCATTGCGCGCCGAATGGCATTGATTTCGTCAGAGCTGAGGTTGGGCATCTGGTCGCCCCATTCAAACCCAGATTGCTCGGCCCGCATGCGCCACATTTCACGCTCGCGTTCGACAAGGGTATGCTCGCGATTCATTTCGATGATATTTTGCTTCATTTGTTCGTAGGCATGTTGCGTGCGCGCCTGTTGTTCTTGAGTGGCATCAATTTTGCGCATCAAAGCCCGAATCGTACGGTGTGCCTCGGCAATTTCGTGCTTGAGCAGTTCGACGATGTCTGTCTCTTTGCGAGTACTAAAATCGTTGTGATGTGTGGCCATGCGCATACCCTGTGTATGGTCGTATGTTGGTCTACTCTGCCATAGTATACCCTTTTCTGGGCATCTGCGTGGCACGAACTTTGTGATACGACCCCACTCGAGAGTCTTTTTCGGTACAATGGAGTATAGACGAATGTCGCAGAGTATCATTGAATTGACAGAGGTATGACAATGCAGACACGCCGTATGGGACGGACTGGCTTGTACGTGACCCCGATTTGTTTCGGTGGCAATGTATTGGGATGGACGACCGACCAGCAGCGTTCGTTTGAGGTGCTCGATACGTTTGTGGCCGGCGGTGGCAATTTCATCGATACCGCTGATGTCTATTCACGCTGGGCCCCTGGTCACGTGGGTGGTGAGTCCGAAGTCATCCTCGGTGACTGGATGCAGGCGCGGCGCAATCGCCAAGACCTGATTGTCGCCACCAAAGTGGGCATGCGCATGAGCGATGGCCCCAACGGTGAGGGATTGTCGCGCTATCGCATCATCAAGCACGTCGAAGATTCACTCAAGCGCCTCAAGACGGACTACATCGACTTGTATCAGGCGCATGCTGACGACCTCAATACGCCCCTCGACGAGACCATGCGCGCCTTCGACGATCTCGTAAAGTCAGGTAAAGTGCGCTACATCGGTGCATCCAACTACAGCGCGTGGCGTTTGACCAAATCGTTGTGGGTCAGTGATGCGTTGAACGTGGCCCGCTACGACTGTGTGCAACCACGCTACAACCTGGTGATGCGCGCCGATTATGAGCGTGAGCTCGAGCCCATGTGTGTCAGTGAAGGTGTGGGCGTGATTACGTACTCGTCGTTGGCAAGTGGCTTCTTTTCGGGCAAGTACAAAGCCGGTCAACCCCTGCCCGAGACTCCTCGTGCCGGCGGCGTGCAACACAACTACATGAACGAGCGCGGTTTCAAGATTTTGGCTGCTGTCGAAAACGTCGCCGCCGAGCTCAATACGACTCCAGGGCAGGTAGCCTTGGCCTGGATTATGGCTCGCCCGGGCATCACTGCGGCTATTGCGAGTGGCACGACGGTGGCCCAGGTCCAAGATTTGACCGCATCGGCCAATTTGGAGCTGCCGGCAGAGGCAATTGCCACTTTGACCGAGGCCAGTGCCTGGTAGGATGTAGCATTGTGTTGTGAAAAATGGCGGTGGCATGGTGCCTCAGGCACCATGCCACCGTTTTTGTCTGTGATCAACAATTCATGCACCCAGCAGATCCCACTTGTTGCCGTACTGATCGCTGAATTGCACGACCGAGCCGTATGATTCGTGGCGTGGTGCTTCGAGGAAGTGCACCCCCATGGCCTGCATGCGGGCATACGTGGCAGCGAAATCAGCGGTCTGATAAAAAAACGCCACTCGCCCCCCGGTTTGATTGCCGATATGCGCCTGTTGGGTGGGTGTGCTGGCCTGTGCAAGGAGCAGGCCACACCCTTGCCCGTCAGCAGATCCCACAACCACCCAGCGCTTGCTGGCGCTGAGGGTGGTGTCTTCGCGCACGACATAATCGAGCAAGCGCGTGTAGTAGGCAATGGCGGCATCGTAGTTGTCTACGACAATGGTGACGTATCGAATCATGATCGCGCTTTTTTCACCAAGGCCACGAACGCCAATACTAGGCTCAGCAGTACCAGCAACCAAAAGACTGGGATGAGGAAAAACGGCTCGTGCAACACGCCCTGTGCATCGATGGTACTACCAATCAGGTTGAAGGTGACTAATGCCATACCTGCGAGGCTGGCGCAGACGATACTGGCGCGCCAAAGCGTCGTCATCTGGGGCATACTGATCTCCTCTACGTTAGCGGCGTGGCGGCATAGCGGCTGCCACGGCGTCTTCATTGGCGTAGGTATGTGCGAAGCGATCAAGGGCAAAGGCGGTGGAATCCACCCAATCACAGGTCGCCGTGGTCACCAAATCGGCCAGCATGCGCCCCATGCCCGGGGCATGGGTAACGCCTGCCTCGTTGTCGCCGGTGATCGCATAAAGTCCTGACACAGTGGGGACTGCCCCCACGCAAAAGCGGCGATCCACGGTGTACACGGGCATGCCCTGTGTCCATTCACCCACACTCAGGTCGGCGGCCGGGAAGAGGCGTTGGAACGAAGCACTGACGGCGTTGGTCAGGGTATGCACCAAGTCGGCGTGCTGTGGGCGGTGCCCGATATCGGCCACACTGCCTAGGGCACTCAGCGCGGCGTACCCATCACCCGTGCCCCACATGAGTCCACCACGATGCTCGCGAATCCAGGCTCCCATTTCGGGGATCATGATGGTGGGTAGCGTGGAAGGGATCTGGCAGGCCGGGCTGATGATGCGCGTGGCGACTACGCGGTACATGGGCACACTGTAGCCCACGGTGCCGAGTAGGGTGTTGCTCCAAGCACCAGCTGCCACGATGACGGTGTCGGCACTGAATGTCTGGCCCGTGTTGGTGGTGACGCCAGTAATCTGCTGGTCGCTGCGGGTGAACCCGGTGACGGTGTGCCCCTCGAGCACGCTGACTCCGTGAGCGCAAGCTGTGGCCGCCATGGCCTGTGTGGCAGGAGTGGTGTGCACCTGGATGCCGTCGGGATGATAGACGGCGGCATAGACTTCATCTGTGGCGAATGCGTTATCGCTGATGGCGACGGTTTCGTCTGCATTGAGCGCGCGAGTGTTGGCCGGTGCGAGGGGGTGGGTCAGCATGGGGGCGATCCAGGTTTGGTAGCCGTGAGCGGTGCGCGCCAGGAACAAGTTGCCGTTTTCGCGCAGGTGGATATCGTGGCTCCGCCCGAGCGTGCGATAAAACTCGAGGCTGTACTGCTCGAGGTCAAACTCGGCTTGGCCCCAGGTGCTGGGACCAAAACCAGCCGCCCAGGCACCTACAAAGCCTGCGCCCGCGCCAGTGGTGGCAGTAGCTGCTGGGTAGCGGTCGATGACGGCAATCGTGCGTGATGCGCCTGCAGGGTGGGTAGCGAGGTGGTAGGCCGTGCTCCACCCCAGTACACCGCCACCGACGATGATCATATCAAAGTGCTGTGCCATGATGCGGGCCCTTCTGTGTGACATACGAATGTGGTATTGATTATAAAGAAAAACCGACTGCATGCTGCGGCTGGTCTTGTGGTCGAGCGTATACACCTACTGGCAGTTGTTGTGCTCTTTCCACACTTCTTCGTGGCCCATGGCGATAGCGAAATCGGGCACCACACAATCGGCGCGCGGCGCTGGAGTCAACAGCGGCTGGCCCCAGGCATAGAGCGCAATAATGACGATGATGATGCCACTAATCATCAGTTGTGGCCGGGTAATCTGTTGAATGGCGGTGGGTTGATGCACCTGGCAGGCGCCACCGGGGCAGAGTTGTAATTCATCGGGCTTGAAGTACTGGTAGAGTTTGCAACCCCAGCAAATGCCCAGTGCTGATTCTGAAAAGAGTAATGCCGTGCAAATGACACAGCCCAGCATATTGATGGGACCGTGTACCTGCATGACGACTGTAGTGATGAGCATCATGCTGGCAATGCCCAGCCCAAGCGCCCAGGCCATGCGTTTTTGGGCGGCGCCGGTGTATTCGGGCTCTTGATTGCGGGTGGCCCAGCGCCCGAGCACCATGCTCGGGGCAAAGCTAGGTTTGCCAAACACGCGGATGGCAAAGTCGATGGTGAATGCGACGATGACGATGCGTAACGGTACGAAATCCATCGTGTAGATGGCATGCGTGAAACTCAGCAGACTGATGAGCAACATGATGCCAGCTGCTGCGCGAACTTCGCGTTCGTTGACAACTGGGACTTGCATCCCCGCCACAATGGTGCCGTATGGTCGTGATGACATGAAAGGGTGCTCCTGTTCTATGTGTATGGAGGAATCGCTTCTTTGCTACCAGTATACCCCCTGTGGGTATGCGAGGTGGATGTGCACCACACAAAAAACGGTCGCTGTGCAGTGCAGTACTACACAGCGACCGAAAATCTGGCGACCCGGGAGGGAATCGAACCCCCAACACTCAGTTCCGAAGACTGATGCTCTATCCATTGAGCTACCGGGCCATACATCGAATTATAGCACACGCACTTGCTGTGATGCAATGTGAATTGCTACGGCATATGACATCATATGTGTGAATAGAGCTAGGTATAATAGATATAGTTTGATTTCTGTGAGAAATGAGGAATGTGTATGCCGCCCCAAAAAACATCAGACGGCTATTTGCGCTATCATGTACCGTTGATTTTCGATGTGGATCCCACCCGTGCCGCCCGCTACCCCGATGGCATGCAAGATGCCTTGAATGGAGCGTTGTCGCGCATCGTCGAGCTCATCGAGACAGACCCCAATCTGCAACAACACATCCGCAGGCATCACATCGATATCGGCTGGGAACAACCAACATGGGAAGATGAAGCATAGTCCATCACCACGTGAAGGCCCTTGGTTGATGAATCTGCATGAGAAGGTCGTCGTAGCACATGCCAAAAGATCTGTTGTTCGACAAAGAGCAAATAATCGCGTTGATGCACACGGCCTTTGGCCGTTTGCGCAAACTTGACGTCCATGTGATGGACGTGGTCAATGCGCTGCGGACTCGTCATCCTCAGATGACGCGCGCGCGCTTTGACGATCAGTTCATGATTCGCCCCGAGCGCGACTGTACGGCGACGGTGGCGTTTGTCGCTGATCTGGTGCAGGTGATGTACGGATTTTCGGCACAAGTGTGGAGTGCCGATGAACTGCTGCAACTGTTGATCGCCCTGCGCGTACCCGTAAACCAGATTGCGCAGTATGGCGTGTATTTTTGGGGAGATGCATGGGCCAATGCTCTCCAAAAGCATGCCACAGGGCTCTATGTTGCGAATACAGCCAGTACGCTGGTCGGTCGCGAAGAAATCCTTCAGCAAATTCGTTCGGATGTGTTGCAACGGCGCCATGTGGTGTTGAGTGGTGAAGCTGGGATCGGCAAAACCACATTGGCAATGGAGCTAGCACGCATCTATGAATTGCAGCACGCTCAACATGTGTATTATCTCGATATGCAACGTATCACATCGCTGAGTGGCCTGCATCAGCATATTGCAGATGTGTTTCAGATACGCCCCATGGGCAATGAACCATTGCTGTTGCGCCTCAAAATGGTGCTCGATCAGCGCCAGTGGTATTTGATGCTTGACGGCCTTGATGCCATGGCCGAGGTGTTGCCAACCGTATGGCTGAGTCATTTGCTGCGCAACTTCCCTACCTTACGCTATATCATCACCACGCGCGAGACAGATTTGGCCGATGTACTGCCCGATTGTGTGCATGTGAACGTGCCGTCATTGCCGTGCGATGGGATGCAATCTGCAGCCCCAGTCTTGTTTATGCGGGTATATCGTCAGGCTGGTGGCCGTATCGACAACAGCATGCAGGTGATCGAGATGTGTCGTGGAGTCAACGGCAACCCCTTGATGGTCAGTATGCTGGCCAATGCCATGGCCGGTTCGAAGTCTGCCCTAGTTGCAACAGATCCCATCGAACACATGTTATATGGTTTGGCCCCCACCGAGTTGCGCCTGGTGACATTGGTGGTATTGCTGCAACGCCCTGTCAGCGTGCAGTTTTTGCGGATGATTGTGCCGCAAATGACTGATTACACGGATGCATCACTGCGCGAAACACTGACTGAGCTGACTCGGCGTGGTGTCCTTATTGCCTTGGATGCCCAAGAACAATATGCAGTCCATATGGTGATTCGTCAGGTATGGCAACAGCGTATCCCCCAGCAAGAGCAACATCAGCTGCTCCGAGCTGTGACGCAGGTGATACTGGATATCGACCATAGTTGGGAAGATGACGCCCCACGGATGCGTCGCTATGTAATGCCAGGTACCGTGGGAATGGTGGTGCATATTGTCGATGTGTTGCTCGAGTATGGCCTGCATGATCTGGCAATTGCCATACTGGTGCAGTGGCATACGCTGTGGCTGCGCCATGGCTTGACCCTCGAGGCCATCGAACTCTGTGAACGATGTATTGTGTTGTACCCCGATGATCATCCACAGACCATGGAACTCAACTATGTGCTGGGGTCGTTGTATGCCGTGCGTGGCGCAGTCAACTTGGCATTGGTATACCTCAACAAGGCCCGTGATTTCGCACTTGAGCACAACGATCACTATTTGTGGGCCCGGATAGCCGTCGAGCGGGGCATGGTTGGATTGTATGCAGTGCAAGATGTGCATGGTGAACTGTTTGTCGAGCTCAGTCAAGACGTGGTGACTGCCATGAACTACTTTGCGGAAATCAAGCGCACCCCGTGGCAGAGCCGCGCCGCCGACATGATTGCCTACATGTACTTTTCGGTGGGTGATGTGCGTCAAGCCCTCGAGTACAACGATTTGGCCCTGAAGTTGTTCCGCACTCAGGGGATCACGTTGGGGTTGTTGGATGCATCGTGGAACCGTGGTTTGATCCTGATGGCTATTGGTGATTTCGCCGCAGCACGGAGCTATCTGTTGCAGGCCCACCAAGAGTATGCTGAAATGGGGCTCTTCATCAACGCGGCACATTGTAATTTGCGCTTGGCAGCCATCGCCGTGCTGTCTGGCGAAGTTGATGAGGGGTTGAGTACGATTACGGCTGCGTTTGAAGTGCTGTATCGTGTCGGTGGTATGCAAGATCTGCTGTATATCATCGATATCTACAGTGGCTACCTGATGCATCGTCAGCGTGTGCATGATACTTTGGTGTTGGTCGAGTTATCGCAACGTTTTCGCGCGGAACGCGGGATTTCACGTGGGATAATGCTCGATCAGGTGATGGAACAACAGGTGGCCCTGGCTCAGCGCATGGCGAGCCAGATCCCGTTCACAGATACCATGTTTCATGCCAATATGACGTTTTATGAAGTCATGTTGCAAATGCGCACGCATTTGCAAGTGGCAGGGTAATGCATCGTTCGCGTGTTCGGCTATAATCAAACGCATAGTTAATCCATCACACCTAAAGGGGTTCAACGATGAACAGCCACCATGGGCGCGGGTATCCAGCTACTGCCACCCAAGCAGCTTTTCCACTTGGCGGTGTCGGCACGGGTAATGTTTCGCTGGGGGCGCGTGGCGAATTGCGCGACTGGGAAATCTTCAACGCACCGGCCAAAGGTACGTATCTCCCCAACACCTTCGTCACTGTGTCAGCACTCCCTGAGGGAGCATCGCGAGTGACACGCGTACTCGAAGGGCCAGTACACGGTACCCACGCCTTGTCGCACGGGTATCATCCACATACGGGTATCGGCTTGCCCCGTTTTGCCGAATCAACGCTGGCAGGCACCTACCCCATCGCTGAACTGTCTTGGCACGACGATGCAGTGCCAGTCGCAGTCGCACTCGAAGCATTTACCCCGTTTGTGCCCCTCAATCCTGTGGATTCGGGTATCCCCTGTGCAGTGTTCAACTATACTGTGACGAATCCACGCGCAGTGGCATGCGATGTGTCGTTGATTTTTTCCCTGTATGACGCAGCCAGTGGGGTCGCCTTCGACAAATACGGCAATATTGTGGGGGATGGTGGTAGTCAAATAACCGTGCAACACGACACAGATTTCACCACGTTGCAGTTCACCAACGCGCAGATCGCGCCCGATGCCGAGCGCTATGCCGAGCTCGCGTTGTCGACCAATGCCAGCGATGTGAGCTTCCGCACCTCGTGGGAACGCGGCGGGTGGTGGGACTATGTGCAGGACTTCTGGGATGATGTGCATGGTGATGGCCGTCTCACCGACTATGCCTACGGTACCCCCACACCCAAAGGTCCCAACGATACCGGTTCGCTGGCCGCTCATGTGCGTTTGCAAGCCGGAGAAACCCGCGTAGTCACGTTTGTACTGACCTGGTATGTGCCCAATCGGCGCAAGACGTGGGAAAAAGCCGTAGCGCCGCTCACCCAAAACCACTACGCAAATGTCTACATGTCGGCCATGCACGTTTGCGCTGACGTCTGGGAACGAATGCCAGTGTTGACCACCCAAACCCGGCAGTTCCGAGATGTGATGAGCACGATGTCACTCCCCGAGCCGTTACGTGATGCCCTGGCGGCCACCATCGTACCCATGCGTTCGACGACCTGTTTTTGGCTGGCCGATGGCAACTTCTACGGCTGGGAAGGGTGCTTCGACGATGCCGGCTGCTGCCCGGGCACCTGTACGCACGTGTGGAGTTACGCCTACGCCATGGCGTATTTGTTCCCACAGCTCGAACGCAACATGCGTACCACTGAATTTACCGTCGAAACCGAAGCCGATGGCTACATGATCTTCCGCACCTTCCAGCCTTTCGGCGAAGAATTCGTGTGGGGCTGGGGTGACCAACGCCCCGAAGCCTGTATCGATGGTCAAATGGGGTGTGTGCTCCGTGCTTGGCGTGAATGGCAACTGAGTGGCGATCGCGTGTGGCTGACTAGCATCTACTCAGGCGTGGTGCGCGCGGTCGATTATGCACATCAACACTGGGATCAAGACGGCGACGGTATCCCCGATGGTCGCCAGCACAACACCTACGACATCGAGTTTTATGGCGCAAACCCACTCAGCACCCTCTACTTTTTGGCTGGCCTCAAAGCGGGAGCCGCACTGGCCCAGGCCATGGGCGATGATGCTAACGCCCAGCGCTGGCAGGCGATGGCGCAGTTGGGACAGGCTCGTTTTGTCGAACTCTGCTGGAACGGGAGTTACTTCATCCAGCACATCGATGACGTAGATGCCCACCGCTATCAGCATGGGTTGGGGATCTTGACTGACCAGCTCTTGGGGCAGCTGCATGCCACATTGCTCGGGTTGGGTGATTTGGTGCCTGCAGAGATGATCGAAAGCACCCTCCAGCAGATCTACACCCACAACTTCCGTACCAGCTTCCATGGGCATGCCAATACGCAACGTACCTATGTCCTTGAGGACGAGCACGGCCTGGTGATGTGTAGTTGGCCCAATGGCGGTCGTCCACGCTTCCCATTTGTGTATTCCGAAGAAGTGTGGACAGGGGTCGAATACCATGTGGCAGCGCATTTGCTGGCGTGTGGTTATATTTCGAATGCCACGCGTCTAGTCAAAGCGTTGCGCGCACGCCATGATGGCTTCAAGCGCAATCCGTGGAACGAAGTCGAATGTGGTCATCATTATGCGCGTACCATGTCGGCCTGGATGTTGCTCCCCGCTGCTAGTGGCTTTGTGTGCAACATGGATGAAGGCTGGATGCGATTTGCCCCACAGGGTGTGCTACTGGCCCAAGACGAATGTGTGTTGCCGTGGTTTACGCAGCGTGCATGGGGGGTATACCGCCAATCCAAGCAGACCGATGGTAGCTGGCAGGCCACCGTACACGTGTTGGCCGGTGACCTCGATGGTGTGCGCATCGACGTGCCCCACGGTGTACACTTGTTGACGTAATGTAACTGTTGGTCGAGTGCAAAGTCACAACGCCACGCCGAAATTGTTTCGGCGTGGCGTTGTGAGTGTGACGAACTTGGCTGGTGAATGAGATTTAGTCGATGCGGATTTCGCGGGCTTCGGCACTCGAACGATAGCAGGCATCGAGTACCTGCGTACGGCGGAAGCCGTCAGCGGCTGCCGGGATGGCCGGTGCGCCGTCGAGGATGGCGGCTACAAAGTTGGCTACCACATCAGCATGACCGCCACCCGGTGCAATGTTGGGGGTGAGGTCGACTTGGGTGCCATCGGCCTCGTCATAGAAAATTCGCACCGTGTTGGTGTTGTTGTAGTTGACGACTTTGAGCTCGGCCCCACCTTCGGTGCCGTACAAGATGACGCCGAAGTCGTCGCCGTTCGGTCCATGGGTGGCCCAGCTGGCTTCGAGGTGCAACGTGGCGCCGCCCTGCAGGCGGATCAAGGCCGTACCCAGGTCTTCGACTTCGTACTTGCCGTTACCGATTTGCTGGCGCCCACTGCCACTGCCCTTTTGGCCACGGGGACCAAATTCGGCGTAGGTGGCAGCGGTGACTGCCAGTGGCTGGGGCTCGTCCATCAAGAACATGGCGATATCGAGCATGTGCACACCCAGGTCGATGAGTGGGCCACCGCCGGCCATTTCTTTGTTCACAAACCAGCTGTTGATGCCCGGGATGCCAGCCCGACGCATCCAGTAGGCCTTGGCATAGTAGATACGACCGAGGCGCCCACTGTCGATGATGCGCTTGATGTACTGCACATCGCTACGCTGGCGGTGATTGAAACTAATCATGAGAATCTTGCCGGCGGCTTCGGCAGCTGCTAACATTTCGGCACCTTCAGCCGGGGTGCGTGCGAGGGGCTTTTCGACGAGCACATGTTTGCCGGCTTGCAGGGCTGCTAATGTGACGGCGTGATGTAGGCCATTGGGCACACAAATGCTGACAGCATCGATGTCGGGTTGTGCCAATAGCTCGGTGTAATCGCCATAGGTCCGCGCGCCGTATTTGTCGGCCAGCGTCTTGACACGATCATCAAGCCCGGCAATGGCAGCAATCTGGACTCGTGACTGTTTGGCATAGCCTTCGGCGTGTGACCGACCAATGCCGGCGCCGATGATTCCCACCCGGAGTTGTGCTGGTTCCATAAATCCTCTGTGTCGCAGTATGTGACGAATACGATAGCGAATACTCATCTACTGGGTACGAATGTCTTCTATGGTGCTGAGGTCTTCGACATGGTCGAGGAACAGCACCCCATTGAGGTGGTCGATTTCGTGCTGGATGGCGCGGGCCAGCAGCCCAGTTGCCCGGCGGATCCGCAACTTGCGCCCTTTGATGTCGTGGTATTCACAGGTGACCCATGCGTAGCGCTTGACGGGGGCATAACGCCCAGGCAGACTCAAGCACCCTTCTGCAGCAGTAACTGTGGTATCACCATGATGCGTGATTATTGGGTCAATCATGGCATAGTTTTGTTCGGGCTCGGTTTCCACAATATTGCCGTCGCGGCGCTTTTCGTGGCGGGCCGGGATGTGGATGACCACGAGCCGTTGCGTAATGCCGATTTGCGGCGCCGCCAAGCCCACACCATCGCTGGCGTGCATGGTGGCGACCATATCATCGATGAGGATGGCGAGTTCGGGTTTTGCGAGTGAAACAGGTGTACACATCGTGCGTAAAATGGGCAGGTCATCGGGGTTTTCGATGGACAATACCCGGAGTACGTTGGCCATGTGTATGCTCCTTTTCGTGACCGGTGTATGCTTTCACATCACACCATCATACCACTTTGCTGATTGACCTGCTCACAAAAAACCTCCACACACGGCATAGACAGTGTGTGGAGGGTGAAAACACGAGGTGTCACTAATACCAGAACATCGGCTTGCCGATGAATTCCTTGACACGCGCACGATACTCGGTGGGGTCGTAGAACTGGTCGATGTCGACGCGCTTGACGCCCTGGAGTGGGGTGTCAGCTGGCACGGTTGTGTAGACGCCGTTTTGGATGGCAACCATCAAGCCGCTGTGACCCTTGAGGAGCTGATCAACGGCCATGTTGCCGTACGAAAAGCCCGCCATGCGGTCGATGGCATCGGGTGCACCTGAACGCATCAGGTAGCCCACCGTCTGATTGACGATGTCGACGCCGGTAATCTTCTTGATGGCGTCGCCGGTAATCTGACCGATACCGCCCAACTTCTTGTGGCCGTAGGCGTCTTCTTCGCCGTATTCGACGGTCTGACCGTCGATCATGTGGGCACCCTCAGACATGACCATGATGGAGTAGTTTGATGGGTTGCGGCGCTTGTCGGCTACCAGCTGGTGTGCTAAACGCTCGACGTCGAAGGGGACTTCGGCGATGATGCTACGATCAGCATCGGCCAAGAAACCAGCCACCAGGGCCGTCTCGCCACAGTTACGACCGAACAATTCGACCACGGCGATACGCTCGTGTGAGCCGGTGGCCGTACGCAGTGCATTGATGAACTCCACGCTCCGGGTAATCGCTGTCGAAAAGCCCAAGCAGTAGTCGGTGCCGAATACGTCGTTGTCCATGGTCTTGGGGATGGCAATGACGCGCACACCCTCTTTGTGCATGCGCACAGCGTATGACAGCGTATCGTCGCCACCAATGGGAATGAGCGTGTCGATGCCGAGGTGCTCGAGCACCTTGAGCACATGCTCGGTGGCATCGGCGGTGTTCTTGGGACCTGTGAACGGGAAGCGACCCTTGAGGAATTCTGGCATCATCTTTTCGGTGACACGCTGGGGATTGGTGCGTGATGTGTGCAACGTGGTGCCACCATAACGATCAATGGTACGCACGTGCAATGGGGTCAGCGGGGCTGCCCACTCTTCGTTGCCCGTCGGGTCATCCAAGTTGTAGTTGAGCAAGCCACCCCAACCGCGTTTGATACCCACGACTTCGATGCCAGCCTCGGCACAGCGATTGACGACCGCCTTGATGGCTGGATTCAATCCGGGGACGTCACCGCCGCCCGTCAAAATACCTACTCGCACAAAGAACCTCCGTTGTTGCAACAATAATAACGTTACTGAATGTATCCGTGCGTCAACTCGTCATTGAATTGGCATGACCGTGTTTCTGAGCGGGGCATGAAATCCGTTCACACTATACCGCTTCAAACCAGCAAACGCAAAGCACCGCACGTCATTGCCCAGTTCATGGGCACATGAGCGACGGTGCTCGTTGTCTTTGCATAGTATACCAAGTGTGGGCGTATGATGAATGGGCTTAGCCGCCACCACCGCCGAAGCCCATGATGCCGCCTTTGGTCATGGCATAGACGTCGAGGAGCTCGTCGACCCGCTCACCGCTGAGCAACCCTTTTTCAACGACGACTTCCTTGATCGTTTTGCCCGTTGCCATGGCCTCTTTGGCGACTGCGGCCCCATTGAGGTAGCCGATTTCGCGATTGAGGGCCGTCACCAAAATGGCATTTTTGGCCAACCAACCGTTCGCTTTCTCTGCATTGGCTTCGATGCCGACCACACACTTGTCGGTGAAGGCGCTGACAGAGCCAATCATGACGTGCATCATCTCAAAGAGATTGTGGGCGATGATGGGCATCATCACATTCAGTTCGAGCTGCCCTGCCTGAGCAGCTAGTGCCACCGTGTGGTCACACCCCTGCATGTGGAAGCTGGCCATGTTGAGCATTTCGGCCAGTACTGGGTTGATCTTGCCAGGCATGATGCTGGAGCCCGGCTGTACGGCTGGCAGGCGAATTTCGTCGAGACCAGTGGCTGGCCCCGATGCCAATAAACGGAAGTCGTTGGCGATGCGCGTCAATGTGATACACAAGGTGCGCATGGATGCCGAAAAGTCTGCCGGGTCGGCCATGCTCTGCATCGACTCAAACAGATTCCCCGACGAACGCAATTCTTGGCCCAGCAGACGGCTGAGCACCATCACCATGTTGGCGTGGTAATCGGGATGTGCGTTGAGCCCAGACCCCGTCGCCGTGCCACCAATGCCGAGGCGCCGCAGGCGTTGGGCTGCCGTGGCAATGCGTTCGCGGTCGTTGCGTACGGCCAGTGCATAGGCGCCGAATTCTTGGCCAAGTGTGACTGGCACGGCGTCTTGCAAGTGGGTACGCCCCGATTTCACCACCTGTGCGAATTCGCCGGCCTTGACCTCGAGGGCATCAGCCAGGCTGTCAATGGTGGCCAGCATTTCGTTGACACGCCACAATACTCCCAGGCGAATCGCGGTGGGGATGGTGTCGTTGGTGCTCTGAGCCATGTTGACATGGTCGTTGGGGTTGACCGGTTTGTTGCTGTCAGACAGCGCAAACCCCAAGATTTGATTGGCGCGGTTCGCCAATACTTCGTTTAGGTTCATGTTGTGGCTGGTCCCCGCTCCAGCTTGGAAGGGGTCGACCACAAATTGATCACGATGCTGACCACCAATCACTTCATCAGCGGCACTGATGATGGCGTTGGCAATGGTGGCATCGAGGAGTCCCAAATCTCGATTGACTTCAGCGGCAGCGCGCTTGATGACTGCCATGGCCCATACAAATGCTGGATATGGGCGTTGACCACTCACGGGGAAGTTCAGTACAGCACGCTGTGTTTGAGCCCCGTACAGGGCATCAGCTGGTACTTGCATCTCGCCGAGGGAGTCTTTTTCGGTGCGAAATCCTTGCGTCATCGCTCTAATTCCCTTATGCTGACTGCGAACCACTTTATTGGATCGCCGCAACGTATGCGCCGCACATAGTAGCACGAAACGGCGAAAACGTCGAACGGCGCTGTTGCCACAGGGAGAATTCTCATGACAATTCGGCAGATCGGTGTGGTCGGGTGTGGTCTGATGGGTGCTGGCATCGTACAAGTGCTGGCTGCAGCCGGATACGCCACCATCGTATGCGAACAGGCAGACGCCCCACTGCAGATTGGCCTCGAGCGGGTACGGAGCGGCTATGATCGCCTCGTCAAAAAAGGCACCATGACTGAATCTGATGCCCAGGCAGCTTGGCAACGCATTACTCCGACACTGCAGCGTGCCGATTTGGCTGCCTGTGACGTCGTCATCGAGGCCATCGCCGAGCAAAGTGCCCTCAAGACTGCGCTGTTTGCCGAACTCGATCAACTCTGTCCCCCGCACACCATTTTGGTCTCAAATACGTCGTCAATCCCCATTCATCAGCTCGCTCAAGCCAC
>VFQT010001457.1_pt1 | contig 28339 bp, 25 predicted proteins | sample 3512381 | NCBI WGS metagenome assembly VFQT01 (sample SAMN10412376, study PRJNA504923) | tailings metagenome | isolation source: Relicate 2 Philex TSF3 active mining site | place: Philippines: Tuba, Benguet | collected 2017-08-29
GCGTCCAAGCGATTCTTTACATATGAATACGACACGGTCAGACACGCTAGTTGGGTCACCACTAGCCTTTGCTGTGTGACGACGGCGACGCTCGCAGACGCGCTCGGTGAACTGAAAGCTGCGCTCGGCGCGAAGGTGACCGAGAACGACACCATTCGCGAGCATCACTCGAAAGACGAGAGTTTCCATTTGGCATCCATGCCCGACGCTGTCGTGTTCGCCGAGTCGATCGACGACATTGCGACGACTTTGCGGATTTGTAACGCTCACCGAGTTCCCGTAACGCCATTCGGTGCGGGAACTTCGCTCGAAGCCAACAGCACGCCGATCCACGGCGGGGTTTCCCTCGATGTCTCACGGATGGACGCAATCGTGCGCGTGGACCCAGCAGACCTCGACTGCACGGTTCAACCCGGCGTTCGTCGCAAGGCGCTGAACGAGCACCTCGCCAAGCTCGGTTTGTTCTTCCCCGTTGACCCAGGTGCTGATGCCACGATCGGTGGCATGGCTGCGACGGGTGCATCGGGAACCACCACCGTCAAGTACGGCGCAATGAAAGAACTCGTTCTTGGACTGACCGTCGTCACCGCGAACGGCGAAGTCGTGACGACATCGCGACGCGCGCGAAAGACGTCAGCGGGGTATGACCTCACACACCTCTTCGTCGGCTCTGAGGGCACGCTCGGGGTGATCGGGGAGATCACCCTGCGTGTGTTCGGTATTCCCGAAGTGATCGCAGCAGCAACGATGCAGTTTCCGAGCGTTCGGGACGCCGTCGATGCGGTGATCGAGGTCATCCAGTTCGGCATTGGTGTGGCACGCATCGAGTTGTTGGACACCGATGCGGTACGTGCGGTCAATCGGTATTCGCAGACCGATTTGCCGGAACAGACGCTGTTGTTGATGGAGTTCCATGGCTCTGCAGACTCGACCGCGATCGACATCGCCGCTACGCGCGAGGTGCTCGAGCGTCATGGAGGATCGGGTTTCCGGCAGACCACCGACGAAGCGGAGCGCCGCAAGTTGTGGCAGGCGCGTCACGACACATCACTTGCCTGTCGCTCGCTCGTCCCGAACGCCCGCAACTTCGCCACGGATGTTTGTGTGCCGATTTCTCGGCTCAGTGACTGCATCGAAGAGACTCAGCGCGATCTGGCCGCCTCCGAGCTCTTTGGTCCGATCATCGGTCATGTTGGGGATGGGAACTTCCACGTCGTGTTGAGTGTCGATCCGAACGATCATGAGACAGTCGCCAGGATGGAGGAGTTCCATTCGCGACTCGTGCGGCGGGCCCTTGCCATGGAGGGAACGTGCACCGGTGAACATGGGATCGGTGTCGGGAAGATCGACTTCCTCGTCGATGAGCTGGGCGTGTCGGCAGTGTCGACGATGGCAGCAGTGAAGTCTGCACTCGACCCAAACGGGATCATGAATCCCGGAAAGATCTTCGAGCGTCGCTGAAGTTCAGTGACGTCGCGCGGTGGCGGCGACTACGCCGAGTGCCACGAACACCGAACCGGCGACGTAGCGCTGCACGAACGGCAGGGCAGACCCCGAGATCAACCGGTCGCGGAGTGCGCTCGCGGTGAGTGCATAGGCGGCATCTGAGATACAGCCGAGCGCGACGAAGATCGAGCCCAAGACGAACGATTGCAGTGCGGGTGATCCGCGGTCTGGATCGATGAATTGGGGCAGATAGCTCAAGAAGAACAACGCAACTTTCGGGTTCAAGGTATTGACGATGATGCCTTGGGTGAAAGCCTTGCGAGACGTTGCTGACGTCGACCGAGCATCAGGCGGTATCGGCTTGGTGAAAAGAGTTCGCAGGCCGACGAAGACGAGGTAGATCGCGCCGGCCCACTTGACCGTGGAGAACGCGGTCGCTGAGGCGGCAATGATCGCCGAGAGCCCCAGCGTGGCTGCGATGACGTGGACGAAGTTGCCAATTTCAAGCCCAGCAACACCCGCAAGGGCGGTGTTTCGACCGTCGGCGACACTGCGATTAAGGACATAGATCACCGCAGGACCTGGGATGACGAGGAGGGCAATCGATGCAACTGCAAACGTAAGCATGTCGCTGAAATTCGGCACTCGATCAGGGTAGTTGCATGAAGGTATTTCTGTGTCGTGGGTTTCTTTGGCGGCTGACTACAGTCTCGAGAAGGCAATCATTCGATGGGGGTCGAGATGGGTATGTCGCGAAACGTATGTGGAATTGTCGGAAGTCTGTTCGTTGTGGGGCTTGCCGCATGTGGTGCGGACCCAAGTGACGCAGGCGGGGGAACCAGTAACACCGTGCGAGGGTTCGTGGCTGAGTGGTCGGTATCCGTCGACGCTGGGTCTGCGATGGCAGGAGAGGTGAACTTTACGATCGCCAACGAAGGATCGATAGGTCACGAATTTCTCGTCGTCAAGACAGATATCGAAGTTGGCAAGATCCCGCTCGATGGTGATCACTTTCCTGAACCCGCTGAAGGACTTGAAGTTATCGACGAAATTGGTGAATTCCCACAGGGCACGACTGAGTCCCTGACGTTGATGCTTGAGCCAGGCAAGTATCAGCTCGTCTGCAATCTGCCGGGTCACTATGCCGCGGGGATGCACACTGGCTTTGAAGTCCTCTAGACCCGATCCAAGCGCAAGCAAAGCCCAGGGATAGTGTTTGGTTCATGAGAGTTTCTGTAGATGCAGGTTCCTGTCACGGCCATCAAATGTGTGCGATCGCTGCACCAGAAATATTCGGAAGTGACGAACTCGGTAACGCAGTCGTACTGATCACTGGAGACATCCCGACCGAACTCGAGGCCAAGGCCCGTCGAGCCGAAGGTAACTGTCCCGAGCGCGCAATCTTCATCACCGAGTAGGGGGATGCAATGACGGACACCAACCAAAAGCCGGTTGAAGACCTTCTCACCGATTACGACATCTTCGACCCAGAGTTCGTTCGTGATCCCTTTCCGAGTTTCGCTGAAATTCGCGAGTCCAAGTGCCCCGTTGCGCACACCGAACGATGGGGTGGTTCGTGGATGCCGACTCGTTACGAAGACGTGGTCGCGATTGCGCAGGAGTATGAGACATTCACCTCCCGGGGAATTCTCGTTCTTCCTCCGCCTCCCGGTCAGAACGAAGGTGCGTACGGCGCTGTTGCGGCACCGCCAATCACGTCAGATCCACCTGACCATCATTGGCATCGCCGACTCATCCTTCCCGTCTTTGCGCCGCAAGCAGTCGCCAAGTACGAGCAAGGCACACGCGACTTGTGCAACTCGCTCATCGATGCATTCATCGACAAAGGCGTTGCCGATGCCGCGGGCGACTACGCACAGCACATTCCCGTCCGTGTGATCGCCACGATGCTTGGCGTTCCCGTCGAGATGGAAGAGGAATTCACCGACTGGGTACGTGGTGTTCTAGAGAACATGACGGACATGGAGCGTCGCAAGCGTGCGCGCCAGAACATCATCGAGTTCTTCCTCGCCCAAGTGAAGGACCGTCAGGAAAATCCGCGCGAAAACGACCTCATCACGGAGCTCATGAACTCCGAAGTCGAGGGCAAGAAGGTTCCGATCGAGTACGTGCTCGGCGTGTGCAATCTGATGCTCGTCGCGGGTGTCGACACCACCTGGTCGGCGATTGGCTCGACGCTCTGGCACATGGCCCAGCACCCCGAGCACCGCAAGCAGCTTCGCGACAATCCAGACCTGTGGCCGACGGCAGTCGAAGAGTTGTTGCGCGTCTATGCGCCGGTGACGATGGCTCGCATCGTCGACCACGACGTCGACTACAACGGGTGCCCGATGAAGGCGGGAGACAGGGTGCTCATGCCGTTCCCGGCTGCGAATCGCGACCCACGAGTGTTCGAGAATCCCGACGAAGTGATCCTCGACCGCGAGCACAATCGGCACGTCGCCTTCGGATCAGGAATTCATCGCTGCGCGGGAAGCAACCTCGCTCGCCTTGAAGTACGAGTGGCACTGCAGACGTGGTTGGATCGAATTCCCGAGTTTGAACTCGTTGATCCGTCGTCAGTGACGTGGGCTGGCGGTCAAGTGCACGGCCCACGCCGCTGCATGGTCAAGTTCTAACTACGCGAGGTCGCTCACCGGGTCGAGGTTGTGCCCCTCGACGTCGATCTTCGGCAGGATGCGGTCGATCCACTTTGGAATCCACCAGTTGCGATCGCCAAGGAGCTCCATCGTCGCCGGCACCAGCACCATGCGCACGATGGTTGCATCGATGAACACGGCGAGCGCAAGACCGAGACCGAACAACTTCAGCTGACGGTCATATCCAAGCACGAATGCCGCGAACACGCAGACCATGATCAAAGCCGCAGCCGTGATGACACGAGCGGTCGCCGTGAGTCCATCGGCGACAGCTTCGGCGTTGTTGCCTGTGCGCAGGTATTCCTCGCGGACACGTGAGAGGAGGAAGACCTCGTAGTCCATCGACAGACCGAACACGATCGCGAACAACATCATCGGGGCCCAACTTTCGATCGGACCGGCTTTGCCGACACCGATCAGGTTCATGCCCCAGCCCCACTGGAAGATCGCGACGATCACGCCGTAGGCGGCACCGATCGACAACAGGTTCATGATCACTGCCTTGAGGGGCACGAGCAGACTGCGGAACACTGCCATGAGCAGGAGGAAGGACAACGAGAGGACGCCGATGAAGAGCAGTGGCATGCGGCTTCCGATCACGTCGGCGAAGTCGACTCCGGCTGCGGTGAAGCCACCGACCTTTGCTTCGACACCAGTCCCTGGGATGATGTCTTTGCGCAACGTCTTGATGAGCGTCGTCGTTGCCTCGTCCTGAGGTGCTGTCGTTGGATAGGCGATCACGAGTGACAGTGAGCCATCGGCCGATGCCGGTGTGGCTTGTGCGAAGGCGATGCCATCAACCTTGCGGATCGTGCCGGCAAACCCTTCAAGTGCAGCGGGGTCACTGGCGGTTGCCCCTTCGACAGTGATGAAGAGCGGGCCATTGAATCCTGGACCAAATCCCTCCGCCAACATGTCGTACGCACGGCGAACCGTGGTCGACTCTGGAGCATTGCCGTTGTCTCCGAAACCCAGCCGGATCGACAACAGCGGTGCACCGAGAAGCAGCAGAACTGCGGTCGCGCTGATCGCAGACGTCCATGGTCGGCGCTGAACAAGGCGGCTCCAGCGATACCAGAAGGTTTCATCCTTCGGCTTACGGGCACGCTGCGGAATCGGCTTACGCAATGGCTTGATGACGAAACTCGCAAGCGTCACCACGAGAGCGCTGATGATTGCAGCGAGGAAGAGTGGCAACGACTCGGCGACGACGGCAAAGAACGTGATCACGACGAATGCTGCAAGTGCAACGAGTGCAGCTCGTGTGGTGACGTCGATGCGGTGTTTGACCATCGCCAAGAGCGCGGGGAGGAGGGAAATCGAGGCAATCATCATGATGAGGACGCCGATGACTGCACCGATTGCAAGACCGCGGGCAAAAGCAAGGCCCATGACGAACAGACCGAGGAGAGAAATGATGACCGTGATGCCGGCGAAGATCACCGCTCGACCCGACGTGTCAACGGCATTGACCACGGAATCCTCGACGGACATTCCGTGGTGGATGCCTTCGCGGTAACGAGTGACGATGAAGAGGGCGTAGTCGATACCGACGCCCAGACCGATCATCGCGACGAGCGATGTGGTGAAGTCCGGCATCGGCAGCACGTGACTGAGAACCGTCACGAGGGAGGCGCCGACTCCGAGCCCGACGAGTGCCGTGCCGATGGGAAGACCCATTGCCAGTACCGATCCGAATGCGAGGACGAGGATGATGATTGCCGCAAGCAATCCGTATGCCTCGCTCGCGGGAAGTTCGAATCCGGCGAAGATGTTGCCGCCGTATTCGATACGCAGGTCACCCGTTGCGTACGGCTCACCGATCTCGCGAATCTCCTCGCCGAGTGCAATGAGTTCGGTCTGCGAGCGAATAGTTGCGTCGATTGATGCGAATGCGGTCGTGCGTGCAACGTTGATCTGACCTTCGGTGTCGTAGGGGCTCGTTACCGTGACACCCTCGATTTGTCCGACCTTGGTGAACAATTCCGTCATTGCGTCCTTGACGCCATCTGTATCAACGCCGGTCGGAGTGGCGAAGACGATTTCGCCACTGAATCCCGCGCGGTCGGGGCTATTGGCCTCGAGCAGCATTTGGACGTCATTCGACTCACTTGCGGGAATCTCGAACTCGGTGGCGAAATCAGAACCCGTGAGCGACGACGCAAATCCGATTGCGACGAGAAGAGGAATCCAGAAACCGAAAACCATCAGTCGGCGACGACGGACACTGAAACGAGCGAGGGCAGCGAGCATGGGGGGCTTTCTTGTCGGGGGAGGTGGCCTCGAGACGGCCACAGGTAACAACGAAATCGTAGGTGGGGAAATTCCCTCGGAAGTTGTTCGACTCACCAGGTTTCCCGTGTGGACGGGAACCCGACAAGTGTCACTCGCGCCAGTGAACTCCGACCGGCCACTCGCCGATGCCGCCCTTTTCATTGAGCATCCCGGTGAGTTCGCGGTTCAGGTGTCGAGATCGCCAGGTCAGCATGTCTTGGGCCAGGGGGAGCACGACCGATGGATCGTCGATGGTCGTCCGCCATGTCGGATCACCCTTGGTGTCGAAGCACAGCCAGGTGCCATCTCCGAATTGCACATACGCGACGTCTTCATAACGTCGGACCGCAAGGTTCTGCATCTCCAAGCGACGATCCCACGGCCATTCGCGCTCCTGCATGCGAATGAAGAAGTGGCGCCAGTCATATTCATATGATGCGGCATTACGCCACCCGTCGACTGACTTACCTTCAAGAAGGGGAGTGAGTGGAAGTCCGTCGCACTGTTTCGGAACCGGTTGACCGAGCGCTTCTGCGATGGTCGGCAAGATGTCGACGTTCTCGGTGAAGTGATCGACGGTCGTTCCGTTTCGTGAGGCGAGTCGGGGATCACGCACGATTCCGAGGATGTGGTAGCTCTGTTCGAAGAAGCCGAGCTTTTCCTTCAAACCGTGATCGCCGAGTTGCTCACCGTGGTCTGCGGTGACGATGACGATCGTGTTCTCCCACATTCCTCGTTCCACGAGTGCGTCCCAGATGCGACCAAGCTGTTCGTCGACGTCGCCGATCATCCCGTAGTACTGGGCGCGCATGTGGCGAATGCCGGCTTCATCCTGAGGTGGAATCGCGCTCGGAATCTGGAGTGCGAAGTCATGGAATGGATGTCGTTCGTTCGTCGGTGTGATCGGCAGCTCAACGTCCGCTGGGTCGTATGCTGTGCTCCACTTTCCAGGGGCCGAGTACGGCGGATGTGGCCGCAAGTAACTCGTGTGTGCGAACCACGGGCCATCCTGACGGTCGAGCCACTCAAGGAAGTGGTCGGTGAGGAATGCCGAGATGCCGAATTCTGCTGGTCGCGTGGGCTCAGACGTCAGTGCTTGCTGGGCATTCATCGGCACGTCGAAACCGTTCGCGCGCAGGTGATTGATCCACAACTCGTGCGGTTCTGGAATGAACAACTCGCAGTCGAATCCGGGCAAGATGCCTTCGAAGGACGTGAGGCGCCAGTCGTCCGGCCCTGTCGTGTCGCGCGGATCTGCGCTTTGGTCGGTGTAACCAAACAGGGTCGGTGAGTAACCCGCGCGCCGAGCAAGCAACGCGACGTTGTCGAAACGTCGATCGAGTGGCGTTCCGTTGGCGACCACGCGATGGTTCATCTGATACATCCCCGTGTACAAACTCGCGCGACCCGGCGAACAGGGTGCACATTGGCTGTAGTGACGGGTCAGTCGGACGCCCTCGCGAGCCAGGCGATCGAGGTTTGGCGTACGCACGAGTGGGTGTCCCGCAATCGAGAGGCAGTCCGCGCGGAGTTGATCCAGCGTGATGAGCAAGACATTGGGAGTCATCGATATCGAGCGTAGTGTGAGCCTGGCAATGGTCGACCAAGCGCTCAGCTCACACGTCGAAGTCAACGGCGTGAAACTTCGGGTGCTCGAGTGGAAACCGGAAGCAACCGAGTCACAGCCAGCGGTCGTGTTGGTACACGGGCTCGCTTCGAATGCGCTTCTCTGGCAGGGCGCTGCGGGCGCACTTGCCGCACGAGGCCACCGAGTCTTTGCGATCGACCAACGTGGGCACGGCCAGTCTTCCAAGCCGGAGAGTGGCTACGACATGTCGACGGTGACGTCCGATCTTGCGGCCTTTCTCGAGCACCTTTTAATCAGTGGCGTCCATCGTCCTGTCGTCGCCGGTCAGTCGTGGGGCGGCAACGTCGTGATCGAACTTGCGCACCGTCATCCAGAGTTGACGCGTGGTGTGGTTGCAGTCGATGGAGGCTTCCTGGAACTCGGTGTGCACTTTCCTGACTGGAATGACTGCGCAACTGCACTCAAGCCACCGAACCTGCTTGGGACTCCAGCTACTCGCATGCGTGAGTACATGCGCTCTGCACATTTGGACTGGCCCGAGTCGGGCATCGACGGCCAGATGGGCAACTTCGAAGTCTTGGCCGACGGCACGATCCGACCGTGGCTTTCCTTGGATCGACATCTCCAAGTACTCCGTGGTCTCTGGGAGCATCAACCAAGCACACTGTTCCCGTTCATCACCGTGCCGGTCATGTTCGTTCCTGCCGATTCGGGTCACAGCGTCTTTTCGACCACCAAGCGACAGTCGGTGGAACGCGCGATTCAGGCGTTGTCACGAGGTCGCGTCGAGTGGTTCCATGGAGCTGACCATGATCTGCATGCCCAACACCCCGAACGCTTCGCCGACGTGGTGAGTACCGCCATCTCCGAAGGCTTCTTCGCATGAGTACACCGCGAATTTTGGTCATCATGGGCTCGGGCGAGACCGCGCCGACCATGGTGCCGACGCATCGCATGCTCACGGCGCGACTCGGACCAACGGTGAAGGCGGCGTTGCTCGACACGCCTTATGGCTTCCAAGAGAACGCACCGGAGCTCGCGGCCAAGGCCGTCGAGTACTTCAAGACGAGCGTGAACGTCACTCTCGAAGTTGCGGGATTGACTCAGGTCGTCGACGGCGATGCGCTCACCGTCGAGCGTGGGCTGAACAAGGTGAAAGATGCGAACTACGTGTTTGCTGGGCCAGGTTCGCCAACCTATGCACTGCGTCAATGGGCGGGAACGTCACTGCCCGAGTTGTTGGTCAGCAAGCTCCGCAATGGAGGAGTGGTGACGTTTGCATCGGCAGCTGCGCTCACACTCGGTCGTCGCACCTTGCCGATCTATGAGATCTACAAGGCGGGTGAGCCACCACGCTGGCTGGATGGTCTCGACGTGTTGAGCGCAATCGGCGTCGATGCGGCGGTCATTCCTCACTACAACAATGCCGAAGGGGGTCATCACGACACGCGCTTTTGTTACATGGGGGAGCGTCGCTTGGCGATGCTCGAGCGCGAACTTCCTGAATCGACCTACGTCCTCGGAGTCGATGAGCACACCGGCGTCGTGATCGATCTCGACACGGAGACGGCAAGCGTCGTCGGCAAGGGCGTCGTGACGCTTCGCCTCAGGGATGGTTCGACCGAGATCCCATCTGGCGAGTCTTTCCCGCTCGATCGACTGCGCGACCCCCTCGCGACGGCGACTGCAAGCCCGCGACCTCAGGTAGCACCCGCGTCGGTCGTCGAGGAAGCAGTCGACTCCAACCTTCGACAGGCAACGGAACGATTGTCAGGCGAGTTCGATGCTTCGCTCGCGGCTGGGGACGCAGATGCCGCCGCGCGCTCGGTGCTCGAACTCGAGGACGTGATCACAAGTTGGTCGGCCGACACTTTGCAGGGAACCGATGGCGAATTTGCGCGCGCCACGTTGCGCTCGATGATCACGAGGTTGGCGGGTGCGGCATCGAGTGGTCTCGCCGATCCGCGAGAGGTCGTAGGGCCATACATGGATGTGCTGTTGACCTTGCGCTCTCAGGTGCGCGCGGACAAGCGCTTCGATTTGTCCGATGTCATTCGTGACCGACTTGCTGCGATTGGTGTCGAGGTGAGGGACACACCGACCGGCGCTGAGTGGGTGTTGCGCGACTAGAGGTGACCGAGTGACGCCATCTTGGCACGGTTCTTGATGCCCGCCACGGCGTAGATCACGACGAACACGAGTGCGTCGATCAGGATGATGGTTGCACTGGCCGAAGTGTCGAGGTGATAGCTCGCGTTCATTCCTACGAAGCAGGTCACTGCGCCGATCACTGGTGAAAGCCAGAGCAGTCTCGAAAAGCTGTTGGTCGTGAGCCGAGAAGCGGCTGCCGGGATCACCAGAAGCGCAGAAATCAAGAGGGTGCCGATGACTCGCATCGTGACGAGGATGGTGAGCGACAGCAATGCGAGGAGGACCGCTTCGACGAGTCCGACGTTGACTCCGGACACCTGGGCCACGTCTCGATCGAAGGTGGAAAACAGCAGTTTTCGATACCAGACGACAATGACTGCGAGCGAGAACAGGGCCACGGCGGCGACGGCCACGATGTCAGCGAACTTCACACCCAGAACACTTCCGAAGAGGACCGCTTCGATGCTCTTGGACGCTTGGCCGTAGCGGTTCATCAGCGCAAGTCCGAGAGCGAACGATGCTGTGGTGACGACACCGATCGCCGCGTCGGCACCGAGGACTCGGCGTCGAGCAACGCGCGCGATGAGCACACCCGAGACGACGCCCCAGATTCCTGCACCAATGAAGAAATTGACGCCGATGACCGCACTTGCTGCCGCGCCCCCGAAGACGGCGTGCGACAGGCCGTGACCGATGTAGCTCATCCCGCGCAGGATGACGAAGACTCCGAGAAGCCCACACAGCGCGCCGGCAATGGTGGCGACGACGATTCCTTGACGGAAGAACTCGAAGGAATACGGCTCAAAGATGTCGATGGCGATCATGACGAGCCTTCAGGTTGTACGTGCATTCGACCGTGGTCGATGACGAGTGGCATTCCACCATGCTCGAGCACTTCCATTGGCGCTCCGTATGTCGCCTCGAGGACTTCCGAGGTGAGCACGTCGCGTGGATTTCCGTCCGCGATGACCTTGCGATTCAGACAGACCAGTCGGGGCAAGTGAGCTGCGAGTCCATTGAGGTCGTGCGTGGTGAGCAGGATCGTCAATCCTGCTGCGTGGAGATCTGCGAGGAGGTGCAGCACCTCGTGACGAGTTCTTACGTCGACACCCGACGTGGGCTCGTCCATCACCAAGATGTCGGGTTTGCGATACATCGCACGAGCAATGAAGACGCGTTGTTGCTGACCGCCGGAGAGCTCTCTGATGTGTCGGTGTGCAACGTCGCCGATTCCCAATTGGTCGAGCACCGTGTGGACTTCGCGCCGTTCGGTTTTCGAAATCCGAGGCCACCACGACCCTGACGTCTCGGTCATCACGATCACTTCCTCGACGGTGACCGGGAAGAACCAGTCCACGGTTTCGACCTGCGGGACGTAACCAATTCGCAGACCCGGCGTGATGGTCACTGATCCATGGGCAACCGGATGAGATCCGAGGATCGTTCGTAACAACGTCGTCTTGCCTGACCCCGACGGACCGACGATGCCAACGAATTCACCTCGGTGAACGGTGAGGTAGACGTCGTCGAGAACAGCTTGCTGACCGTAGGTGCAGGAAAGATGTTCGCAGTTGATGAGCGCTTCGTGGTGCGACATGGACCCTATTGAGGGTAGACCGCCTTATCGGGGGCAACATCTCGGACGTCAACGAAAGCCAGGGCCGCGGGATCTCCGCCAAGTGCTTCGACCATCGTTGCGAAATTGAATCTCATGAGTCCGAGCCAGGAGTGCTCCGGGTCTCCAGGGGCCCCGATCAAGTCGTCATCACGCAACACATCGATGTACCGAACGCCGGTTTCGGCCCCGATCTGCTCGAGGACGGGCGACGGGAAGACTTCACTACCGAATACGGCGGTGACACCTTCGGCTTGGATCTGGGTGATGAGGTCCGCGATCTCCTTCGGGGTTGGCTCTTCGAAGGACGACGGCTGCAAGGCGCCAATCACCGTGAAGCCGTAGTGCTTGGCGAAGTAAGCGTATGCGTCGTGGTAGGTGACGAGCTTGCGTTGCACCTCGGGGATCGTCGCCGTTGCAGTCATCATTGCCTCGTCGAGTGCGTCAACCTTGGATGCAAACGCTTCGTAGTTCGACTCGTAGGTAGCAGCGTTGTTCGGATCGCGACGGACCAACACGTCACGCACTGTCGATGCATACTCCTTGGCCATCGGTGGATTAGTCCAGAGGTGGGGGTTTGGTTTTCCACCTTCGAGCGGGAACGAGAAGTCGTAGATGTATTCGGACTCGGGCAAGATCTCCGTTCCGAGTTCGCAGATTGTTGCACCATCTTTGAGGTTGGCAAGCGCGAGTTCCTTCGTCGGTTCTTCGAGGACGAGTCCATTGATGAAGACGACGTCTGCGGATTCGAGCGTGGCTGCGTCGCTGGGCTTTGGCTCGAACGTGTGCGAGTTCGTTCCTTCGGGGACGATGCCCGTGATGGCCGTCGTGGTGTTGCCTGCGATGTTGGCAACGATGCTCGTGATCGGAGCGACTGTCGTTGCGATCTGGAGCGGACCCTCGACGACTCCACCAAGGTCGCAACCGATTGCGGCCGAGTCAGCGGTTTGATCGCTCGAGCACGCAGCTGCGGTGACGAGAAGAGGGACGACTGCAAGGAGTCTAAGGCTGCGCATGAGATGAGTTTATGACTTCAGCGAAATGAACGGGTGGCGAGGTGTGCGATGTTCATCACAAATTCGTCGACGTCTGAAATTTCACCGATCTTCTTTTCGAGTGGACCATCGAGGAGGAGAGTTGCGAGTCCGTGTGCAACGGACCACATGTATGTCGCAGTCATGCGGATCTCATCGATGGTCGCCGTTTCGTTGAGGTCGCGAGCCACGAAATCTGCAAGAGCGCCAAATGCTCGATCTGCTTGCATCAGTGCTGCGGGGTACTGCTCAAGGTTGCAGATGTCTTTGCGGAACATGACTCGAAAGTGCCCCGGATGGCGAAGGGCGAACTGGACATAGGTGATGAACATCGATTCCCGGGTCGGGGATTGAGACATATGTAATGAATCAGCGAGGAGGGTGAAGCCCTGCTCTGAAATGGCGGCGAACAGCCCTTCGCGGTCTTTGAAGTGGTGGTACGGGGCTTGATGGCTCACCCCGGCTGCACGGGCGACTTCGCGGAGGGAAACATCGTCCGGCCCGGATGAAGCCACGATGGAGACGGCCGCGCGAAGGACGGTGTCTTGGAGGGAGTCGGGCGCCGGCACGTACTTGACAGTATCAAGTTTTGACACTAGACATTGTCAAGTGACTGACGAACGTACCTACCAGCGGCGCTGGACGATCCTTCTCATCCTCTGCATCAGCCTCTTCATGGTGGTGGTCGACAATCTGATCATCAATGTGGCGTTGCCGACTCTGTCCCGAGAGCTCGGCGCCTCGACCAGTGGCTTGCAGTGGATCGTGGACTCGTACGCCCTCGTCTTTGCGTGTCTGCTGCTCGCTTTCGGTGGACTCGGTGATCGCTTCGGAAGGAAGGGTGCAATCCAAGTCGGACTCGTGGCTTTTGCCGCGTGTTCGGCCTGGGCGTCCTTTGCCGACACGACGGGTGAACTGATCGTCGCACGTGGTGCGATGGGCATCGGGGCCGCTGCGGTCTTCCCCGCAACGCTCGCCATACTCATCGACGTCTTTCGCGATCCCGTCGAGCGTGCCAAGGCCATCGGTGTGTGGTCAGCGGTTTCAGGAATGGCAGTGGCGTTTGGTCCAGTGGCCGGCGGTTTTCTTCTCGAGCACTACTACTGGGGATCGGTGTTCCTCGTCAACATTCCGATCACCGTGATCGCACTCGTACTCGGTGCGCTCTATCTCCCGAAGTCCAAGGACCCGAATCCACATCGCATTGATTTCCCCGGACTTCTCTTGTCAATCGCTGCAGTCGGCCTTCTTGTATACACCGTGATCGAAGGACCACATCGCGGCTGGACGAGCACTGCCACAATCGTTTCATTCGTAGCAACACTTGTGTTGTTCGTATTGTTCGTGCAGCGTGAACGCTCGACGGACGAACCGCTGCTCGATGTGCGCGTGTTCCGCAATGCACGACTCTCGGCCGCAACTTCGTCGATCGGAATTGCATTCTTCGTCCTCTTCGGATTCACGTTCCTCGTGACGCAGTACTTCCAATTCGTCCGTGGATACGACACGCTCGAAGCTGGACTGCGAACACTTCCGTTTGCACTCGGCGCCGGTGTCACTGCGCCGATCGCGGCGCGTGCCGCCCTCAAGTTTGGGACGAAGCGAGTCGTCGCGCTCGGCTTGTTCAACATGTCGGTTGGGCTCGTCATCGTCGGGTCAGTTGATGCAGACGCTGCGTACTTTGGTCCTGTCATCATCAGCATGCTTTTCCTCGCCAACGGTCTTGCACTCGTCACCTCACCTTCAACGGACGCGGTGATGGGGGAGTTACCACGCGAGAAGGCAGGAATCGGATCAGCAGTCAACGACGTGAGCCGCGAAGTCGGCGGAACGCTCGGCGTCGCCATCGTCGGCAGCATCTTTGCGAGCCTCTATGGACCACGTCTCGGGGAACTCGTTGAGTCCTTCGGCATGCCACAGGAGGCAGTTGAGCTGGCGAAGGAATCTGCCGGAGCGGGCTTTGCGATCGCTGAAATGTCACCAACGCCAGAGGCGGTCATGGCGGTCAAGCAAGCCGTCAGTGACGCGTTCATGCATGGATTTGGAACTGCCTGTTACGTCGCGGCAGCGGTCGCATTTGCTGGGTCGATCTTTGCCCTTCGATTCCTTCCCGCACGCACGTCAACCACGGTGTAGCGCAACCGCAACCTCAGTCTTTCCCCCGCAAGGTTCGGGCAGTAGCCTGAGGGCTCTACGAATCAGTGAATTTCATGCGAGGGGGAAAATCTGATGGGTCGAGTGGTACGAGCGGCGTTGTTGCAGACGGATTGGACCGGCAACAAGGACACGATGATCGACAAGCACGAGGAAGCAGCTCGTGAGGCAAAGAAGCAAGGTGCACAGGTGATGTGCTTCCAGGAACTCTTCTACGGCCCGTACTTCTGTCAGGTGCAGGATCCGCAGTACTACTCCTACACCGAGGCGATTCCCGACGGCCCGACGACCAAGCGCTTCCAGTCGGTCGCCAAGGAGCTGGGGATGGTGCTGGTACTGCCGATGTACGAGATCGTCCAGCCAGGTCTGTACTACAACACTGCAGCCGTCATCGACGCCGATGGTCGTTACCTCGGCAAGTATCGCAAGCAGCACATTCCGCAGGTGAAGGGCTTCTGGGAGAAGTACTACTTCACTCCAGGCACCGATGGATATCCGGTGTTCGAAACTGCAGTCGGCAAAGTCGGCGTGTATATCTGTTACGACCGCCACTTCCCAGAGGGTTGGAGAGCACTCGGCCTGAACGGTGCAGAGATTGTGTTCAATCCTTCGGCGACCAGCCGTGGTCTGTCGGAATACATCTGGCGCATCGAGCAGCCAGCATCGGCCGTCGCCAACATGTACTACGTCGGTGCGATCAATCGCGTCGGTATCGAGAGCGAGTACGGCGATGACGACTTCTACGGCCAGAGCTACTTCGTCGATCCGGAAGGCAAGTTCGTCGGCGAAGTGGGCGACCCATACAAGCCGGAGCTCATCGTGCGCGATCTCGACATGGACAAGATCAAGACGGTGCGCGACCGCTGGGCGTTCTACCGCGATCGTCGTCCGGACGCATACGACGAGTTGGTTCGTCGCTAGGACTCAACATCACGCGAGCATGACCAAGGGGGAAACATGGCACGCACACTGATCAAGAACGGAACCGTCGTCAGCCCGACTGGGCGCCACGAGGTCGACGTCCTCATCGAGGGCGACACAATCTCCGCGCTCCTCGAGCGCGGCAAGGCTGAGGCGCTGAACATCTCCGCCGACAAGGTGATTGACGCGAAGGGCAAGTACGTGGTGCCCGGTGGCATCGACGTGCATACGCACATGGAACTGCCATTCGGTGGCACGTTCGCAAGCGACACCTTCGAGACCGGCACGACTGCAGCGGCCTGGGGTGGCGTGACGACGATCGTCGACTTCGCCGTGCAGCGCTATGGCGAGAACGTGCAGAAATCGCTTGCCGACTGGCACGCCAAGGCTGCAGGCAACTGTTCGATCGACTACGCGTTCCACCAGATCATCGGCGGCATTGACGACCAGGCCCTTGCTGACATGGACTACCTCGTGAAGAACGAGGGCATCACGTCGTTCAAGCTGTTCATGGCCTACCCGGGCGTGTTCTATTCGGATGACGGTCAGATCCTGCGCGCAATGCAGCAGGCGGGTAACAACGGCTCGACGATCATGATGCACGCGGAGAACGGCATCGCCATCGACGTGCTCGTGCAGCAGTACCTCGCCCGTGGAGAGACCGACCCGAAGTACCACAGCTACTCGCGTCCGAGCCTCCTCGAGGGCGAAGCAACGCATCGCGCGATCGTGTTGTCGAAGGTTGCAGGCAACGTCCCGCTGTACATCGTGCACATGTCGGCATCGGAGGCGTTGAATGCACTCGCAGAAGCGCGACACGAGGGCATGAACGTCTTCGGTGAGACCTGCCCGCAGTACCTCTACATGACGCTCGAGGATCACCTCGCTCGTCCGGGTTTTGAGGGCGCGAAGTTCGTCTGCTCACCACCGATCCGATCGAAGAACGACCATCACCATCACCATGCGGACCTGTGGAAGGGTCTGCGCATGAACGAACTGGCCGTCGTGTCGACCGACCACTGTCCGTTCTGCATGAAGGACCAGAAGGAACTCGGCGTCGGCAACTTTGCCAAGATTCCGAACGGCATGGGTGGTGTCGAGCACCGCATGGAACTCATCTATCAGGGCGTCGTGCAGGGTGAGATCTCGCTCGAGCGTTGGGTCGAGACTTGCAGCACCTCACCGGCACGCATGTTCGGCATGTACCCGAAGAAGGGGATCATCGCCCCTGGTTCGGACGCCGACATCCTCGTGTGGGATCCGAACTCCAAGACCAAGATCGGTATCAACGACAAGCACCATATGAACATGGACCACTCCTCGTGGGAAGGGTTCGTCGTCGACGGCAAGGTCGACACCGTGCTGTCGCGTGGATCGATCGTGATCGAGAACGACAAGTTCACCGGAAAGAAAGGCCACGGCAAGTTCATCAAGCGTGGTCTCTGCCAGTACCTCAACTAGAAAGCGACGAGACAAGGAATCGACATGGAACGCATCAGTCACTGGGTCAACAACAAGGTCGTCAAGGGCACGTCCGGAAACACCGGCAAGGTGTTCAACCCGGCAACGGGGGAGCAACAGGCAGAGGTCGATCTCGCGTCGGTCGCCGAAGTTGACGCGGTCGTTGCCGCAGCCAAGACTGCGTTTGCTACGTGGCGTTCATCGAACTTGTCCAAGCGCGCAGAGGTGATGTTCCGCATGCGCGAGCTCGTCGATGCGAATCGCAAAGAACTCGCCAACATCGTCTCGCTCGAGCACGGCAAGGTGCCGTCGGACGCGGCTGGCGAATTGGCACGCGGTCTCGAGAACCTCGAGTTCGCCTGTGGCATTCCCGCACTCTTGAAGGGCGGATACTCGGAGCAGGCTTCCGGTGGCGTCGATGTGTACAGCATCCGCCAGCCTCTCGGTGTGGTTGCCGGCATCACGCCGTTCAACTTCCCCGCGATGGTTCCGATGTGGATGTTCGCCAACGCGATCATGTGCGGCAACACGTTCGTGCTGAAGCCGAGCGAGAAGGATCCGTCGGCATCGATGTTCATCGCTGACTTACTCCGTCAGGCGGGCTTGCCCGATGGTGTGTTCAACGTATTGCACGGCGACAAGGTGGCCGTCGATCGCATCCTGAACCACCCAGACATCCAGGCCGTGTCGTTCGTCGGCTCGACCCCGATCGCCAAGTACGTCTACGAGACCGGCACCAAGAACGGCAAGCGGGTGCAGGCACTCGGTGGCGCCAAGAACCACATGCTGGTTCTGCCCGACGCAGACCTCGACATGGCTGCTGACGCAGCGGTCAGCGCCGCATACGGCTCGGCGGGCGAGCGTTGTATGGCAGTGTCCGTCGTACTCGCCGTCGACACGGTCGCCGATGCACTGGTGGACAAGATCAAGACGCGCGTGCCAAACATCAAGGTCGGACCGGGAACTGATCCGTCAAGCGAGATGGGCCCGTTGATCAGTCGTGAGCACCGTGACAAGGTCGCGGGTTACGTCTCCAACGCGACCGCAGAAGGTGCAACGGTCGTCATCGACGGCACCGACAAGGCCAAGGACCAAGGCTTCTTCCTGAACCCGAGCCTCATCGACAACGTCAAGCCGGGCATGAAGTGCTACGACGAGGAGATCTTCGGACCAGTCCTGTCGGTGATGCGCATCAAGAGCTACGACGAAGGCCTCGCCACCATCAATGCAAACCAGTTCGGAAACGGCACTGCGATCTTCACCCGTGACGGAGGCGTCGCGCGTCAGTTCCAGTTCGATGTGCAGGTCGGCATGGTCGGCATCAACGTGCCGATTCCCGTGCCGGTGTCGTATTACTCGTTCGGTGGCTGGAAGGCGTCGCTCTTCGGTGACCAGCACATGTACGGCCCGGAAGGCGTCAACTTCTTCACCCGTGGCAAGGTCGTCACGTCGCGCTGGCCAGACCCGCGCACGTCGTCGGTCGACCTCGGGTTCCCACAGAACCGCTAGTCGAACCCAGGGGGATTCATGGATATTGGCGTAGTACTGCAGACGACCCCGCCGTCGGCGCGAGTCGTAGATCTCGCCAAGAAGGCGGACATGTACGGGTTCTCGCACGTGTGGACCTTCGACAGCCACATCCTGTGGCAAGAGCCGTACGTGATCTACAGCCAGATCTTGGCTGAGACACGCAACGTCATCGTCGGACCGATGGTGACGAATCCTGCCACGCGCGACTGGACGGTGACGGCGAGTACTTATGCGACGTTGAACGAGATGTTCGGCAATCGCACCGTGTGTGGAATCGGTCGCGGGGACTCCGCAGTTCGCGTAACGAACGGCAAGCCGACCACGCTCGCGACGTTGCGCGAGAGCATCCACGTCATTCGTGAACTCGGTTGTGGTCGCGCAGTCGACTACAACGGTTCATCCATCAGGTTCCCCTGGGCGTCCAAGAGCGAACTTGAAGTGTGGGTTGCGGCGTATGGGCCGAAGGCATTGGCGTTGACCGGCGAAGTAGGCGATGGGTTCATCTTGCAGCTCGCGGACTTGAGCGTCGCAGAGTGGACGATCGGAGCGGTGCGCGATGCGGCGAAGGCCGCAGGTCGCGATCCCAAGTCAGTGAAGATCTGTGTCGCTGCACCGGCCTACGTCGGGACCGACATCGCGCACATGCGTGAGCAGACTCGTTGGTTCGGTGGCATGGTGGGCAATCACGTCGCCGACATCGTCGAGCGGTACGGAGAGAACTCGAATGTTCCCAAGGCGCTCACTGACTACATCAAGGGTCGTCAGGGATATGACTACAACGAGCACGGTCGAGCGGGCAACAGCCACACGACGTTCGTTCCCGACGAGATCGTCGATCGTTTCTGCATCCTCGGTGATGCCGACGAGCACATTCGTCGACTCACGGAGCTGAAGGAGCTCGGCGTCGACCAATTCGCCGTCTATCTCCAACACGACGGCAAGGAAGAGACCCTCGAGGCCTACGGGGAGAAGATTCTCCCCGCGATCCAGGAGCTGGGCAAAGCCAAGCAATGAACCCTTTCGTCCGCCGCGCCGTCTATCGCACGACGATGTTCGTGCTGGCGGTCGCACTCGTCGGCGTGCTGTGGGAGCTGTACAAGGCTCTTGGCCCAGAGGATGGTGGCAAGGTGCTCGGGATCAACATCTTCCCGCGTGCGAATGACACTGCGATGCCACACATTTGGGACATGCTTGCCCGCTACGGGCGTCCCGAGGTGCGGGGCAGTGATCGCAAGATCTGGGTCGTCGTCTTGAGTGGTGCGTGGTTCTCGTTCCGATTGTCGCTCGTGGGGTTTGCCCTTGGCGCGTCCATCGGCGTGGGACTTGCGGTGCTCATGACCCGCTACAAGGTGGTCGAGCGGGGACTGCTTCCATATCTCGTCGTCTCGCAGACAGTTCCACTCATCGCTCTCGCACCACTCGTGGTGTCGTGGGGCGGCAAGTTGGAGATTGGCGCATTCGTGTGGCCGCGCTGGCTTTCGGCATCCGTGCTCGGCGCTTTCCTTGCGTTTTTCCCGATTGCCGTCGGCACGCTTCGCGGATTGTCGAGTGCTCCAGCTGCAGCGCTCGAGTTGATGGAGAGTTACGCCTCGACATGGCGCCAAACGCTCACGAAGCTGCGCTTCCCTGCCGCGGTTCCGTACATGGTCCCGGCCTTCAAGCTCGGTGCTTCCGGGTCGGTGGTTGGTGTCGTGGTGGCAGAGATCTCGACCGGCTTGAAAGGTGGCATCGGTCGTTTGATCATCGAGTACGCGCGTGAAGCGACCGGTGACCCTGCCAAGGTGTTCACCGCCGTGTTCGGTGCTGCCGCACTCGGGTTGACGATGGCCGGCTTCGTTGCCATTTCAGATGTGTTGTTGATGAGAAATCGACCGAAGGAGACAACGACGTGAGCGCAGTATCGGTGAGCGGAGTCAGCAAGATCTTCAATCAAGGAACTCCGAAGCAGGTCGACGCTCTCGTCGACGTGAACTTGACGGTCGAGCAGGGCGAGTTCGTCTCACTCATCGGACCATCGGGATGCGGTAAGTCGACTCTCTTGCGTTTGATCGCCAACTTGCTCGAGCCGACGAACGGAACCGTCACGGTGAACGGCAAACCTTCGCAACAGGCTCGTCTCGACCAGGACTACGGCATGGCGTTCCAGCAGGCCGGCTTGTTCGACTGGCGCACGGTTGCAAAGAACATCGAACTACCCCTCGAACTGAAGGGCTGGGACAAGGACAAGCGCAGCACACGAGCGAAGGAAATGCTCGAACTCGTCAAGCTTCCAGAGTTCGGCGAGCTCTATCCATGGCAGTTGTCAGGTGGCATGCAGCAGCGCATCGCAATCGCCCGAGCTCTTGCGGCGCACCCACCGCTGCTCTTGATGGACGAACCCTTTGGTGCACTCGATGAGATGACCCGTGAATACATGCAGGGCGAACTCCTGCGGATCTGTGCCGAGACTGGCACGACCGTCGTGTTCGTCACGCACTCGATTCCCGAAGCCGTATATCTGTCGCATCGCGTCGTCGTGATGTCGCCTCGTCCCGGTCGCATCACCGATCTCATCGACGTGAAGCTCGGCAAGGGTCGCACTGAAGACACGCGCAACGCGGAGGAGTTCTTCCAAGGGATCACCGCGGTGCGTGACGCACTTCGTGGCTCACATGCAGACCATGTCGCATCGAACGCGGTACGTGGAGTCGAGGACCGCTGATCGTGAATTCGCGTCTCTCTCGCATCGCCGCACCCGTCGTCTTCGGGCTCGGGTTCCTCGGTCTCTGGGAAGGCGCCGTCCGTGGGTTCAACCTGAAGCCGTACTTTCTGGCGCCACCCTCAAAGATCGTCGAGCAGTTCTGGACGAACATCTCGCGCATCTGGGAGGCGGCGTCCGTCTCGGGAATGAATGCGCTCGTCGGGCTCGTGGTCGGCACCGTCCTCGGAGTCGCGATGAGCTTCGTGCTCAGCCGGTACAAGTTCCTCGGTGAGCTGATCACTCCGCTCGCCATTGCCTTGAACGCGATTCCCATCTTCGTTCTCGTGGCGGTCCTCAACAACATGTACTCGATCACGAGTGAGATCCCGCGCCGGTTCATGGTCACGCTCGTGGTGTATTTCATCGTGCTCGTGAACGTGGCCAAGGGTCTGACCCAGGTCCGAAGCACCCACGTGGAGTTGATGCGCTCGTATGCCGCGAGCGAGTTCCAGATCCTGCGCAAGGTCAGGGTGCCGAACGCCGTGCCGTATCTGTTCACGGCACTCAAGATCGCCGCCCCGGCATCGGTGATCACCGCATTCGTCTCTGAATACTTCGGCGGTTCCCAGAACGGACTCGGGAGCCGAATCACGAGCAACATCGCCAATTCGAAGAACGCTGCAGCGTGGGCCTACGTTCTGGGGGCTTGCTTGCTCGGACTAGTGTTCTACATAGTCTCCGTAGTGCTGGAGAACGTCACCTCTCGGGGTGGCGGTGCCACAAACAACAACAGTAAGTAGAGAACCCAGGTTCTCGGGGGAGTACAACCAATGAGGAAATCACGTATCAAGTTCGCCGTTGCGGGCTTGGCTGCGTTGTCGTTGATCACCGCCGCGTGCGGTGGTTCGGACAGCGCCTCCGACACGACGGCAGCTGCAGAAGAGGGTTGCGCCGAGCTCACGCCGGTCAAGCTTCAGTTGCAGTGGTTCATCCAGGCTCAGTTCGCCGGCTACTTCGCCGCACAGGACCAGGGCTTCTACGAGGCACAGTGTCTCGATGTTGAGATCGTCGAGGGTGGCGTGGACATCGTTCCGCAGCAGCAGCTCGCCGACGGCGCAGTTGACTTCGCATTGTCGTGGGTTCCAAAGGCCCTCGCCAGCCGTGAAGCAGGCGCGAACATCGTGAACATCGCCCAGGTCTTCCAGCGTTCGGGAACCCTGCAGGTGTCGTTCAAGGACAAGAACATCACCTCGGCAGCAGACTTCGCTGGTAAGAAGATCGGTAACTGGGGCTTCGGCAACGAGTTCGAGATCTTCGCAGCACTCACCAAGGCGGGCCTCGACCCGGCCAAGGACGTGACGCTCGTTCAGCAGCAGTTCGACATGCTCGGTCTGCTCTCGGGTGACATCGATGCTGCAGAGGCAATGACCTACAACGAGTACGCACAGGTGCTCGAGGCAGTGAATCCAGACACCGGCGCGCTCTACACCGCCGATGACTTCAACGTCGTTTCGTACGAGGCTGAGGGCGTCGGTATGTTGCAGGACGCCATCTGGGCAGACGGCAACCGCCTGTCGGATCCCGCATACCGCGAGACCGCAGTGAAGTTCGTTGCTGCTTCTCTCCAGGGTTGGGCATTCTGCCGCGACAACGCCGAAGCATGCCGTGACATCGTGGTCGCCAAGGGCTCCAAGCTCGGCGCGAGCCACCAGTTGTGGCAGATGAACGAGGTCAACAAGTTGATCTGGCCGTCCGAGATGGGCGCAGGCATGATCGACCAGGCCGCGTGGGATCGCACTGCTTCGTTGTCGCAGGAGACCAAGAACCTCGAAGGTTCGACCGTCCTCACTGCTGCACCGTCGGCTGATGCCTACACGAACGACATCGTGACCGAAGCTCTCGCTCTGTTGACAGAGCTGGGCGTCGACACGACCGGTTCGGCCTTCACCCCAATTGAGGTCACCCTCAACGAAGGTGGAAACTGATCTCCATCGCAAGATCAGAAAAGGGCGGGGTGCTTCGGCGCCCCGCCCTTTTTGTTTTCCTAGAACGTGATGTGTTGCGAAATGATTCCGAGGATTCCGATCGCACCGGACACGTAGATCGCGAGTCGCGAGGTTGACGCTGATCGTTCGAGCGACGTCAACCTCTCGTCGATGGTGTTCAGGCGTTGGTCGATGGTGTCAAGCCGATTTTCTATCTTTGTGAGTCGTGACTCGATCGACGTGAATCTCAAGTCATGTCCGTCAAGGATTGCCCGAGTGGCTGAGAATCGTTGATCGATTCGCAGTGAAAGGACGAGGAGGTCCTTCTTTGCTGTTGGCACGTCCCAAGATGGGTCAAGATCGAGACGAGTGGTCCACTCAAGTGGTTCGGGTTTTTCAGTCATCGGTCGCTCCTGTGCAGTTGTCATGCAACGATGTGTGCTCAGGCCGACTCGTTTCGGCGAATTGACTCAGATTTTTACACAGCCCGTGCTTTGGCTGTCAAGGACGCTTAGGGGTGGAGTCCGCGCATTCTGTGGGCGTCTGCGATCGTCTTCACTCCAAGAACTGAGGCTGCGAGGCGATAGGGCAGGCCAGATTCTTGGGCGAATGCGTAGAACTTCTCGAATGCAGCCCGCATCAGATCGATCACTCGGGCGTTGACTTCGTCCTCGTCCCAGGTCAGGTGAGCGAAGTTCTGGCACTGCTCCAGATACGAGCAGGTCACGCCTCCTGCGTTTGCATACACGTCGGGAATGACGACGACGCCACGCTCGGCAAGGACGTGGTCTGCACCCGGTGTGAGCGGGCCATTTGCGCCCTCGACGACGAGCTTTGCCGTGATGGATTGAGCTTCGGCTTCCCCGACCGCATCACCGAGCGCACATGGCATGACGATGTCGCAGGGGAGTCCGAATACAGCGGCAGAACCCTTTTCACCGGTGGCGACGACTTCCCCGCCACCACAGTCGGCAACGCTGCGGACACCATCACGGAACGCCTGATCGATGCGCGCCAAGTCAAGACCCTTGTCGTCATAGATGGTCCCACCAACGTCCGAGAGCCCAACGATGAGTGCTCCGCGAGCAGCTGCGAGTCGCGCAGCCCATGAACCCACCTGACCGTAACCCTGGATGGCGATGCGCTTGCCCTGCAGGGTGGTTCCCTGTTTGGCGAGCATGAGCGCTGCAGCCTCGACGACACCACGACCAGTTGCCGACTCACGACCAAGCGAGCCACCAAGCTCGATCGGTTTGCCGGTGACGACTCCCGGCGTTGCGTGTCCGACACCAGTCGAGTATTGGTCCATGACCCACGCCATGACTTGGGCATTGGTGCCGACGTCCGGTGCGGGAACGTCCTTGTCTGGGCCGAGGAATGACGAGATCTCCGAGACGTATCGACGGGTGATGCGCTCGATTTCGCTTTGCGAGTACTTCTTCGGGTCGAAGCAGATGCCACCCTTGGCCCCGCCGAGTGGGAGGTTGGCGATCGCCGTCTTGAGGGACATGCCGATCGCGAGTGCGACCACTTCATCTCGGTTGACTTCATGGTGATAGCGAATGCCGCCCTTGGCTGGCCCGCGAGTGGTGTTGTGGTGGACGCGCCATCCGATGAGCTGATCGCGCGTGCCGTCATCTCGTCGGAAGGGGATTGCGACTTCAATGATTCGTCGCGGTCGAACGATGGTCTCGATCAGTCCATCTTCCAGTTTCAGCCACTCGCCGGCCTCGCGAACACGAAGTTCAGCCGCTTCGAGGGCTGAATAGGTTTGATATGACGCCGTTGTCATATATATCCCTTCTCAGCAACCTGCTGGAGACAGGTTAGAACATCCCGAAGCGAGGGATTGCGCTCTCAGGTGACGCGGGATGTGGGTTCGGTGACGTCGGCATAACGTCCCGTTGCGATCAGTTCCCGCAGACGATTGAAGCCCTCCCACACCTCGACATACGAGGTGGCGAGCGGTGAGATCGCGAGGCGGATGCAGTCGGGCTGTCGATAGTCACAAATGGTGTTGGCGAACTGACGCAAGCCAAGTGAGATCTTCCGTGCTTCGGGGTGACGAATCGTGACATGTCCACCGCGGTGATGTGCATCGCGAGGCGTGATGAGCGAGCATCCGAGCGGTGCGAGCCATTCATCGTGGAGGTCGATCATCAGTTGTGTGCCGATCGCAGCCTTATGTGCGATTGCGGGAAGCGATGCTCGTTCGATCATCGAGAACGCTGTCTGGACGCAGCGCAACCCGATGATCGAGGGGCTGGCGATTTGGAACCCACGGATCGAACGCGCACGGTCGAAGCCCTGACCCATGACGAACTGGTCGCGTTGCGCGAACCAGCCTTGAATCGGAACTTCGAGTTCGTCCTGGATCGACGAGCGGATGTACAGCCATGCGGGGCTCCCAGCCCCAGAGTTGCCGTACTTGTACGTGCAGCCGACGGCGAGGTCGACTCCGTCGCGGTCGAAGGACATCGGCACGACACCAACTGCGTGGCTTGCATCCCAGACGAAGAGCGCACCGGCCTCGCGTGCAATCGAGGTGAGTTCAGGGATGCGATGGAGAGCCCCTGATCGGTATTGAATCACCGAGAGCGTCACGAGTGCAGTGTCGCTGTCGACGACTGCGGCGAGTGCCTCTGGCGTCACGAATTCCTCACCCGTTTCATCGTCGATGTAGACGAGATCGAGATCGAGGTCGTCGCACAGACCCTCGAGGATGTAGCGATCGGTGGGGAAGTTCGCGCGATCGGTGACCACCTTTCGTCGCGTTGGGCGTGCCCTCACCGCCGCATGACACAACTGATAGAAGTTGACGCTCGTCGTGTCGACGGCGAGCACCTGCCCTGGCCCCGCTCCGAGTGCCGCACGACCGATCAAGTCTCCAGTCGACTGCGCTTCGTCGATCCAGTCGTTCCAGCCATCGACGAGTTTGGTTCCCCATTCGCTCGTCAAGTAGCGATTGACGACTTCGATCGTTGCCAGAGGGAGACGACCGAGTGAGTTTCCGTCGAGGTAACACAGCGACTCATCCTCGATGACGAACTCGTCGCGAAACGAGGCGAGAGGATCGGTCTGGTCAAGTCGCTCGGCGAACAGTCGTGACGTCGGGGAAGGTTCGGACACGTTCGTATCGTAGGTCTAGGAGACTGATCGGTCCTGGGTGTCGAACGACCATGAGCGACCTGTTCGATGGTCATGCACCGCAATGCCGATGGACCAACCCTGGCGTACGTGGCCGCAGTCCCACCAGAACCACTCGAGGGTGTCGAATGAGGCCGATTCGTGCGGTGGCCACGTCGCGAGAGAGTCGGTCAGCGCCGTGAGCAACCACCATGTGCTGAAGCGCCCAGCTGCATTGCCACGTCGTCGACTTGTCGGCCCACCGCTTGCCCCGATCCACGTGAGCCACGTCAGCGCTTCGGTGCTCGTCATTGGCGCGATTCGAGTTGCCGTGATTGCGCTTCGCGGGTGTAAGTTCCACGCCTTGACGTCCCAGTCGATCGACTCGGCAGTCGTCCACGGCTCGATGAGGAGGCGAAACGATTCGGAGACCTCCAGGTCGTCGTGGGTGTTGCCGTCGAATGGCGCACATTCGATGAAATCGTGTGGCATGTCCGGAGTCGGGACTTCGACGTTCAAATCGCGATAGACGGGGAGTAAGTACGTGGGTTCCCAGGTTGCGCACCGCGCCGGAATGTCGAGTGCGGGGAAGATGTCGGCATCGATCACCTCGCCACGAATCGCCCGTTCGTGCGCAACATAGGCCTGGGTCGGACTCGTGGAGAGATGTGGTTCAAGTTCGGCGAAAGTGTGGTCCTGCGCGATGACCTCCGTCAATGGTCCGATCGTGAAACGACCGGCGTCGTCGAGCACGCGAGCGGCGAGCTCTGCCGGCGCGCGGAGCGCGAGGCGATATTCGGCGAGTGTCGCCGCTGGCCACACCTGGCGTCCTGACGATGCGGCCGCTTTGGCCGCGAGGCGGAGGTCGTAGAGCGACTCCCAATCCCGATCGGAGGTGAGATCGTCGATCGTCCGCACCAGACCATCGATATCGCCGACGTCGATGAGCTGACGGAACGAGGCGCTCATATCAGCGGCCACGGATAGCGCGAACCCGACTGATCGACGGGGAAGTGCTTGCCGTCTCGCAACCACGACGCGCGTTCGATCGTCGCAGCGACTTCCTCGTCGGTCAACAGCGACGCCACATCGAGCGGGACGTCGTCGGCGATTCGAGCGACGGCACTTGCGACGGACTCTGGCAGTGGTTCAGTGGCGAATTCCCAAATCACTGTTCGTAGCTTGAACTCTGCACTGAAACAGACTCCGTGATCGATTCCCCATACATGGTCGTCGGAATCGACGATGACGTGTCCCGCCTTGCGGTCGGTGTTGTTGGCGACGATGTCGAATGCGCACATGGCTCGTAGTGAGTCGTGCAGTTCAGGGCGGGACTCGAGAATGGTGAAGTAGTGAAGGTTCGGGTCGTGTTCGACGAACAGTTGTACTGAGCCCTCACCGAACGGTCCATCCCGCAAGACCGTCGGAGGAACGATGGCGAGACCCATTGCCTCGGAGAGACGGTAGGCGGCGACCTCGCGGCGATGGAGGCCCGGATCGAAGTCCCAGAGCGGACGTTCACCCTTCATCGGCTTGTAGATGACTCGCTCGATTCGTTCCTCGTGAGCGATCGAGCACAGGAGGGTCGCGTTGCTGCTGTGTGGCATGCGACCGATGACGGTCAACTCCCCGCGAAGGAGTAGTTCGATGTCGGTCAGTTCATTCGCGGGCACGCGTGACCATCGACGTTCTTGGGTCGACCACAGAAGATGCA